>ENA-OYXW01000007-OYXW01000007.1-human-gut-metagenome-genome-assembly--contig:-NODE-7-length-112308-cov-11.319412_pt1 | contig 112308 bp, 96 predicted proteins | sample MGYA00243977_ERZ653436 | MGnify/ENA primary metagenome ERZ653436 (study PRJEB26926, sample SAMN06165001) | human gut metagenome | biome: ENVO:00009003; feature: ENVO:2100002; material: ENVO:00002003...
CTATAATACAATACAATACATTCTGGCAATATATATAATACAATATATACATTTTTGCAAATTTGTTTTATAATATTTGTGAAAGTTATATTAGGAGAGAGGTATTTATATGAAACTGAACAACACCATTGCCACACCACTGTACAAACAATTGGAAGAAAAAATACGAAAAGAAATTGACGCCGGAGAACGGGCGGCCGGCAGTCGTCTGCCTACAGAAAATGAATTAAGTGAATCATACCATGTGAGCAGAGTTACTGTCCGAAAAGCATTAGCCGTTTTATCTGAATCCGGATATTTAGAAAGGAAAGCAGGAAAAGGGACTTTTGTAGCTGAGAAAAAATTGCAGCGTAACATTACAGAAGTCATAAGTTTTTCTGATATGTGCCGGATGAAAAACGCAACACCTGGAGCTAAGACCATAAAAATTGCATTGGAAGATCCTTCTGAACGGGATTTAACTGAAATGTCACTACACGAAGGGGATAAAATACTTGTAGTGGAAAGAATCCGTTATATGGATAATGTCCCTGTCATCTTAGAGTTCAATAAATTTCCTGAATCCTTTTCTTTTTTATTTGGAGAAGATTTAAACGACTCATCTTTGTATGAAATACTAAGAAAACACAATATCATTCTGGATCATTCACGCAAAACACTTGATATTGTTTTCGCTAATGCCCAAGAGGCTAAGTCTTTAAACATCAGTAAGGGATATCCTCTACTCCGGATATCAAGCACCATCCACGATGTTGACAACACTATCACGAATCTTTGCAAACAGCTATGTATTGGTGATAAGTTCCAGTTTATTATTTAGTTACAATTTACACCATTTCCAATGCGGCTCATCTAATAGCAAATGCGATAAAGTCCTTATTACAATCAACTTTATCGCATTCGTTATATTCCTTAAACACCTTTTTGAATCAGGATTTTGCCATCCTGTACCTCAATCCGTACCTTATTGGAATCGATACCGGCTTCTTCTAACATTTCTTCTGTCAGCTGCAGCCGGTGTGCCTTGTCTAAAACAGAATATTCTTCATGGGTAAATTCTGCCGTGTTTGCAAGACGCTGCAGTTCTTCTAAAGATACTTTCCGAATCTTTTCGGTACTGATTTTGCCATCGGAAATCAGCACTGTCCGCTCCACTTTATCCGCCAATGCCATATCATGGGTCACGATGATTATTGTAATTTTAAATTCTTCATTCAGTTTGTGGAACAGCTCAAATATCTGATTTGCAGTCTTTGTATCTACTGCACCGGTGGGTTCATCCGCCAGAAGAATCGATGGCTGATTGGAAAGTGCAACCGCAATGGCAATCCGCTGCTGCTCGCCACCGGATAGCTGGGAAGGGAACTTATCCGCATGGGCTTCCATACCGACTGCCTTTAATAAATCTCTGGCACGCTTCCGCTTCTCCCGGGCGGATGTTCCCGGATGAAACTGCATGGGTGCTTCAATATTTTCCAGCGCCGTAAGATAAGAGAAAAGATTTCTTGCACTCTTCTGCCAGACGAATCCCACTTTGTCCCGGCGGTATAAAACCAGTTCTTTTTCCGTATAAGAGGATAAATCCTTTCCATCCACCATAAGGATTCCTGCTGTGGGTGATTCCAGTCCTCCGATGATATTAAGCAACGTCGACTTTCCACTGCCGGATTTGCCGATAATTGCCATCATTTCCCCATCTTCTATCGTAAGGTCCAGTCCTTCCAGTGCCATGACCTTATGCTGTTCCATCTCATATATCTTTACCAGGCTGTCACACTGAATCATTTTACCAGCCTCCCATCCTTTAATTCATAGACGAAATCACCAAGTTCCATCAGATTCGGGTCATGGGTGGTCATGACTACGGTGATATGCTCCTGCTCTACCAGTTCGCGGAAAAGCTTCATGACTGCAAGCCCTGATGCCGTATCCAGTGCACCGGTTGGTTCGTCTGCAAAAATCACCTGTGGTCTGTGGGCAACTGCCCGGGCAATAGCCACCCGCTGTTGTTCGCCACCGGACAACTGATAAGGCATATGATAAATCCGTTCTTTCAGTCCGACCCGTTCTAAGATTTCTATTACACGCTTCTTCTGTTCTCCCCTATTTTTCTGCTCTTCCTTATCCTTCTTCCTTTTCTCTTTATCACCGGATAACCGCAGGGCAAATTCCACATTTTCATAAGCATTCATCACAGGAATCAATGCCACAGACTGAAAAACAAATCCCATCCGGTAACGCCGCAAGTCCTCCCGCTCCCTGTCTTTTAAATGTTCCAAATCTTTTCCGAAAAATTTCACTTTTCCTTCCGTCGGTACATCAAGAGCACTTAAAAGATTAAGAAGGGTTGTCTTGCCGGAGCCGGAACGCCCCTTTAAGATAGTAAGACTGCCGCTTGGTATCTCCATGGAAACGCCGTCTAATGCCCGGACGATGCTGCCATCTCCCGACAAAAAATATCTTTTTATGTTTTCTGTGTGTATTGCTATCGTCTGTTCCATCAGCTGTCCTCCCCTAACCGAAGTGCCTTTGCAATTTTCATGCTCCGCAGTATTTTCCGGATAATCAGATAACAGAATAACATCACTGCCAGAAGTACCGCTAAAAGCTTCAGAAGGTCTGTAGGATAAATAAATATTTCTATGGCAAGATTATGCTTTTGCGGCAGATAGACCACCATAAGCAGACGTACAAACAAAAGCGTTGTTACTGCACCGACTCCTCCACCTGCCAGTACCGGTCCTGCCGAGGCAAAAATCTGTTCCGTTAAAATCATCTTCCGGACTTCTCCCATCCGCATTCCCATGGCACGGTAGACTCCCAGCAGCAATTCCCGTTTTTTCAGTGTCATGATCCAGTACAGCAGAAATCCTACGGAACATATTACCAACGATAAAATAAAGCTTAATGTAAACATTCCATTTGTCACCTGCACCATGGCTGAATTCCGGTTGTCGGCAAGCTGTTCCTGCAATAAGGTAATCTGTTGCGGCTGAACACCTGCTGCCGCAAGACTTTTCGTAAACATAGTCTCTTTCACACCATCCGAAAGCTTCATCCACACCTGGTAAGGGGTCTGACCAAAAGCACTGATAACGGTGGCATAATTTGCTACCAGAAGATACTGTTCCTGTTCATTTAAATTGCCATCTTCATCCTTTACATAAGCATACCTTTCATAACCAGGGAAACAGTCTATGATTGCACAGACCTTTGCCTGCCTGCTGCCCATGGCATCTTCACCAATCTCTGCCGGCAGATACCTTGTATAACTTAAAGTATCTCCCACCTTTAACTTTAATTTGTCTGCCAGACTGGAAGAAATTATTACCCCATCCGGCTCCTCTGCCAGTGCATTCAGCGCATAAAACCAGTGCTCTTTGTTGACACCATCTTTAAGCCGTGCAGTCTCCCCGAATTCTTTTGTGTGGATTGCCATAAGTTTTCCATCAAAAACTGTTCCGTTTTTCGCAGTAATATCCGTCTTTTCATCTACCAGTACCCTTGTGGCATTTTCACAGACATTTTCTTTGATTAATGTTTCATATCTTCCAAAATCAGGCTCCAGATATTTCCAGCTGGTTTCCTTTCCTTCCATTTTCGAAACCTGCAGCCGGAAGTTTTCTTCCGCCACTGCGTCTGCTCCGATGCCATATGCAATCTGCTCTTCCATATTCTGATTCATGGTCCGTGCCATATTCGCATCAAAGATTCCACTGGCTATGGTCATAACGAGAAACACTGCTAAAAATCCCGATTGATACCAGGTTCTCTTCAACTGTAAAAATGCCGCATATCCTGCCGGATGGAATCTGTTCTTAAAAACTTTGTCCACTGCAAGAATCAGATCATAAAAGAGACGTATACACAATAACCCTGCTGCCAGTATAAACACCGATGTATTTAAAAGGATTACCGGGTCCATTCCCTTTCCGGCAATCATTTCCATTGCAAGACTCTCCTTCTGCCGGTTGTAGTTATAACGCAGATACCCGGATAAAAGTAATAGCAGAATATCCAGATAACATTTTTTCCAGAATGGATTTTTCACAACACCGTTTTTTGCCATACGTTCATTTACAATGGTGTATTTTGTCCGCCGCAGCGCCGGTATGGTCAGGAACAGAATTACAATAACTGCTGCCACCAGGGCATAGAGAATCATTCCACCATTTAAGGTATACATGCTTACATCTTTTCCGGTAAATTTTAAAAAGCCGTCGGTGGAAGCTGCTCCTTTGCACATTCCGTAACCCAGCAAAACTCCAATCGCTGCGCCTGTCAGTGCCAGAAAGGATGCCTGCAACAGGTAAATCGCACCCACCTGCAATTTTGTTGCTCCACGGCTCCGGAGTACTGCAATCTCCCCTTCTTCCAGAGAAAGTATCTGGGAGGATACCATATAGATAAATAACAGCAGCAGTACAATGCATGGCAGTTCCAATGCCCACAACATCTGCTGTATCGTCCGCTGTTTTGTAAAAAAGGACGCCAGGGTATCCGCCATATTATCCCGGTACTTTGTATCCGATGTCCGGAACTGCTGCATATAATCTGCATATTCTGCCGCATGCTTTGCATCTATCTGCCGGTAATCTAACATCAGATTTTCTTCGTAACTGATTTCATCCTGTCCAAAGGAATCTATCATGGCATCAAAAGTATTCTCCGATACAAACAGTGTATTTCCAAAATCACTGAGCGTGTGATACCAGTAACTGTCATTGATATTCTTTTCTTTTATGATGCCTGTCACCTTAAAATCCACTTCATAAACTTCTGCTTCACTCTGAATTTTCATATGAAGCACTTCTCCTGTCACCAGTCCGTAGGCATCCATCGTCTCTTCACTGACAAGGCATGGATAACAGTCGTTTGTTTCCGTCTGATTTCCGCTGTCTAAACCTTCTCCGTATGTAATATCTGTGTTCTTTGATAATTCCGGCAGATATCCAATGGTAAAATATTCATTGGTTCCGCCCAGGCTGGTATCTGCCTTTCCACCGGAAATGCTTAAATACTGCTCCGATACCACCGTATCCACCGCCACATATTCGGTCCATTTTTTCTCATATGCCACAAGTTTCTCTAACACTTCCTTTGCAGAACTATAATCCTTTGAAGAATAGCTGCCACTACGGTTCATCACTGCAGGAAATGTTTCCTGTTGCTTTGCATATGTTTCAAATCCTGTTCTTAATACCTGGTTTCCGGCACCACGTTCAAACATCGGATGACAGACAAATAATGCGATAAATAATGTAATTCCAAGAAGCAGGCACAAATTCAGTCCTTTTTTATTCTTTATTTTACAAAAGACAAAACGTAACATTCCAAATCCTCCTACTCTCTTGCCAGTACATCGCCAGACTCTATTCCAAAGAGAACCACTTTTCCATTTCCGGTAAGTGTATCATCCAGTAAAACATACTGTTTCACCAGATGGTCCCCTTCTATCTTCCACACAAAATATGACACTTTATCCGGATGCATTGCATCCTTCTCCTCATAAATCATTCCTGCCGGAAGCACTATAACATCCTCCATGGATATATAAGGGAAGTCCACACTTTCTCCATTTCCCATATCATCTACGATTTCATCCTTCATCCGTACATAAAATGCCGGTGTATCATACCCTGAGGTTGTCTGAAAGGTATAATGAGCACCATTTTCATCGGTATAAAGGCAGCCCTCATCCAGATTATTGCTGCCTGCTGCAAATCCCACACAGGCTCCGGTGTAAGTCGTATCCCCGGATGTAATACTTACCGGTTCTCCCACCTCTGCAATATCATCCGTATACACTGTTACAGACTTACTGCTCACCATCTGCACCAGAAGCAAATCCGAGGTTTCTCCTTTCATCTTAAGGATTTCCGCTCCGGCTTCCACCGTGTCTCCTTCCCAGGCAGTTATTTTCGAAACCTGTCCATCTGCATCTGCATAAACAGAGACTTTTCCGGTTCCGTCATTTCCGCGGCTTAAGGTATCGTAAGCCGCCTGCAGTTGTTGCAGCGTATAGCTATGGTCTGCTTCTGCAATTTCTTTTTGAAGGGTTATGAGCTGCCGGTCATAATCACTGGCAGAATCTGTGGCATTCTGTAATTCTGTAAGCTGTGCATCATAGTCTGCCTGCTGTTTCTGATAAGTAGTATTCTCTGTCTCAATGGCATTAGCGGCTTCTGTAATGGCTGCCTTTCCTTCCCCGGTATCGATAATATAAAGAAGGTCTCCCTTTTTCACTTCCGCATCCTTTTCTACCGCAATTTCTACAATCACTCCTTCTTTTTCTGTAAGATAAACCCTCGCATTCTTATCTGCCCTGCTATATTTTAATCCGTGATTTTCCACCTGAAAATCTGACCGTTCCACCATATACTCCGTATAATCCGAAGGCATCCGCTCCATTGTCTCATAATAGACCGCTTCCCCTTCCTCTAATCCCTCTACGATCTGGGTATTATGGTCGTCTGATACACCTGTTGTTACTTTACGTTTTTCCCTTGTATCATCTCCGGTTCCTACATAGACATAATTTTCTCCATCTTCCTGATAGAGAGAATTGTTTCCCACCAGCAGGACATGCTCCGCTTTTTTCTCTTCAAAATATATGGGATATAACTCTCCCGCCTTAAGCTCTACGCCCTCCGGCTTTTCTATCAAAACATTGGGATAATCATTATTTATCTTTGCAAGCACCAGCTCGTCAGTGCTGTATTCCCGCTCGGCAACCGGCACTCTTTCGCCAGATTGCAGCATATATTTTTCAGGAACATCTTTATATTTATAATTCTGTACCGTTACATCCTTAAGTTTTATTTCAAGGTCTTCTGTATCTGCCACAACAACGACATTTTCTCCTGTACCGGCATTCCGGCTTACGGTCAGGCTCTTGGTATAAACCACTTCACCACTGTGGTTTGCTTTCAATGTTCCATCTGCAATCAGGTCATCCAATGCCGCAATTTCCTCGTTCAGTTTCTGCACCCGGTACTCATGAAGCTTCGTATCATAACGGCTGTTTTCCTGCAGGACGGCTATCTGAGATGTGATATTTTCTGTCTCATTTTCCTGCTGCAGCTGGTTGATTTTCTGATTCAATTCATATACGGTATTTTCATGTGACAGCTCCTGCTGCTTTGCTTCCCGGGACGCACTCGCCTCGTCTACATCTGCATATGCCAGCACATCACCTTTTTCTACGGTATCGCCCGGTTCTACCAGAATCCTTGTTACCGTGACATTCGCTTTATATGCCTGTCCGTATTCCTTTGGTACAGCTGTTCCAAGCAGCACGTTGGTGGTTCCGATATCTCCATAGGTCACCTGCTGATAAGAAGCATTACTTGCCGCCGGCTCTTCTAAGTCCGGTATTGTTTCTGTTTTCTTACTACCACAGCCACCAATTAACATTACAAAAAACAGGCCTGTCAGAACTACTGGAATCACGCTTTGTGCGTTTCCTGCGTAACTTTTTTTCTTGCTCACAGAGTCACCTTCTCTCCACCGGAAAGTCCGGATGTAACAACCCAATGATTCCCTACTTTTTCTCCAACCGTTACCGGCACCGCCTCACGATATCCACTATCATCCAGAAGATAGACAAAGTGTCCCTCTTCACCTTCCTTTACGGCAGAGGCTTTCACATAAATGACATTTTCCAGCGTGGGCTTCGTAATCACAAGACTCAGCACGTCTGCCTCTGAAAGTGATGTCATATCCGATACCGGTGAAAATATGATTTTATTTTCTTCCACACCGGCAACCTTTAATTCATAGGGCAGTGCATCCAGTGTAGCGGTATAAGTATCTCCCACATTGAACTCATATCCTTCCGGCAGGTCTGCTTCATAGTTACCGGTTCCACACACTTCAGTAATCAGATTATTGCCCGGCACAAAACCTCCTTTTTGCAGATAAGTGTCCATGGCTGTAATGGTTCCGGATTCTTTGGCTGTAATCTGATAGCGTGACAGCTTTTCTTCTGCCTCTTCCACATAAAGCTCTGCTACTTCAATATCCCGCTTTAAATTTGCAATATCTTCGTTATAATCTAAGGATGCATCACAGCTCATGAGGTTTACATAATGTTCCACCAGAAGCTGTTTATCTGTAATCTCATCCTGATACTGCGCCTTTTTTTCTTCCAGACTGTCTGAACGGAAGGATACCAGAAGCTCTCCCTTTTCCACTTTATCGCCTACTGCCACATATACTTTATCTAACTTTAATTCCGCATTTGTTGCATCATAGGTAATCTTTTCCAGACCCTCTGCCTTTAATTTCAAGGTAATTTCCGGCGTCAGATTTCCTTTTTTCACTTCCGTGGTATCATAAGCCAGCTTCTCATATGGTGTCCGGGCAGTTGACACAAGCTCTGGCTCTGCTTTTTTGCATCCCGTCAGCAAACTGCCTGCTGCCAGGCAAAAAAACAGTTTCCATTTTCCAGTTTTTTTCTTTCTATCTGCCATAGGCACACCTTACATTTCATCCAAAGGATGAATCAGTGTACCATCCATGGCATTGACAAATACCGGATGCCGGTTCATATCATTTCCGGATGCCATATAAAGACACCACGCCGGCACATAACTGTAACAGCCTTCCTTCTGGTCATCTTTGATACGTGCATAACCAAGCTTTAACTTATTAAAACTCTTGCACTCATCCAGTTGGTAATCGTCTCCATTTTTTATAATCTCATCTTTAATTATATTTTGAATCGTTGATAACGGCAGCAGTTCCACTTCTTTTGAAATCTTTGTAATGCTTACCGGATACTGCATAAATACTTCTGTAATTCCATTATCCGTAACCGCAAATCGTATCTCATCCTCTAATTCAAAATTTACATCACTGTTTTCCAGCGTAACCCAGGAAATATCAAAATTGATATAATTCAAAGACTTACTGAATGCCAGCTCATTGACACCGGTTCCATAACCAAAGAGGTAGCCCCAGTCGATGACCTCCGCATAATCGGTATACTGTTCTCCATCCACTTCTATCTCATTTGCGCCATCCCAGGAATAATCCTGCTGCCCGTAAAGCACCTGATTATCACGTCCTGTTTCTTTTAAAAACTGCTCCACTAACTGCTTTGCATCTTCTCTGGAAATACTGCATCCATTTTCCGATTCCGTTTTGTCGATAGATGCAGTTACCGTATCATTCCCATATACAGTATCATAATCCTTTAGAGACTGTGGTCCATAATACTGATCCACATAAATGTCAGTCTTGTTTTTCACTAATGGCGATGCCACAATGTAGGCAATTGCATTTCCGTTTGTTTCTTTTACTTCAAATCGCACATTACATAAAAGGTCTCCGCAATACCCTGCATATTCATTGCAGCTGTCATAATCCTCTGCTGCAGTATAGGTATCTTTTGCAGTCTCTAATGCTTTTTCGTATTGTTTTTTCTGTTCTTCGGCTTCTTCCTTCCACTCATTCAGCATTTCCTTATGTCTTTCTACATCCTGATGATGTGCATCATTCTCCAAATCATCGATTTGAGACTGAGCAGCAACAATATTTCCGTCCATGCTGTCAACGGCAGCCTGTAATTCTTCTTTTGTCAGATGCTCAAAATCATGGTAATAAATCTCAGAATCTTTAAAATATGCTTTCAGGAACTTTTTCTTATAATCGACATCTATCTTTAATTCTTCTGCCGCTACCACAGACATGGTATCTGCTTTTGGCACATCAATAGATGCATTGATTCTTACCTTCACATCTCCGTCAGAGGTTGTCACCGTAAAGCTGTCATCCCAGTTATCCGCTTCCCGGAATTCATCCAGTGTACCAACCACCCCTTTGGTTTCCTGTTCTGTTTCCATCTCATAATCTACTTTTTTCTCACCACATCCGGCAAGAAGTACCATCACCATACCTGCCGGAATCATTTTTCGTAAAATTGGATGTTTCATGCTGTCCCCTCCGTTTTCCATCTTTTATTTTCTGTTTACCTTTCCATTTTCCTCGTTTCTGGTGTTACTTTAACATGGAGATGTAAACTTTTTGTATCTTATCATTACAACTATGAGAAACACGCTCCGCGAGTTTCTCAAGTTATCGCGGCAGTCGCCAAGGTCTCGTACAAGCACGGACTTTGGCTCGTTGCTCGCGTAAATAAAACCGGCAATTCTATGGCTGTATTTCTTATCACCACAAAACTGCCGGTCTTGATAATTCTATTTTTACTTTTATTTTTTGTCTTTTCTTATTTTTTCCAGCTGTTCGAAAGAAGTATCTCCAGTTCATCTGCTCCAACCGGTTTGGAATAATAGTATCCCTGAAACCATGTGGCTCCCACAGTCCGGAGATAATCTTCTAATGCCTTATTTTCCACGCCCTCCAGACAACTCTTGATATTGGCTGCATTGGCAAAATCCACCATGCTCTGGACAATCGCCTTATTCTTTTTATTTACAAGAATCTTCCGGATAAAGCTCATATCAATCTTAATCTCATCAATCAGCATCTCAAGTGCCATAGCAGAAGATGAACTTCCTGTTCCAAAATCATCCATGGCAAATTTGATTCCATAGCCTCTTAATACTGCCATCCGCTCATTGATTACCGATACCGGAAGGCTTCTGCACCGCTCCGTAATCTCAAGGCAGAGATGTCTTACCGGAAATTCCGTCTTATCCAGAAGCTCTAATACCACCCGGCAGAAATCCGGCCGCTCCAGCTGCTTTGCCGATACATTTACATTAATAAAAAAGTCCGGGTTCTGCTGCAGGAAGAGTTTGCTGTCCCACAATGCCTGTTCCAGTACAAAATTTCCCAAATCATACATGGATGGGTCATTTTCCAGCCAGTCGATAAAAAGTCCCGGTGGAATTGCTCCATAAGGTTCCTTCTTCCAGCGCACCAGTGCCTCTGCCCCCATTATCTTTCCATCCTCAGAGGTCACAATCGGCTGATATTCCACATAGAATCCATCACAATGATTCAAAACAGATTGATGAATGATTTTCATCAAATCCAGATCCATGCCACCATAAGAAAGCACCAGATCGTTAAAAAATAAAATACCGGTACTGCGGCGTTCCCTTGCTTTCTCCAATGTATATTCCAGCTTACTTTGAACCGTGGAAATATCTCCCTTATAATCATCTAAAATCAGTCCGCTGGCATAGATTTTAAATTCAAAGAAATGCCCATCAATATATGCATTTTCCTTTAAGGTGTCCTTTATCTTTTCCATATATGCTTCCGCTTCTTCCCGGTCTGCATCCCTTAAGATAAAGGCAAAATTGGAACTGTTCATGCGATATACTGCTGTATCAGCATCCATCATATAGATGAAACGCAGTCCGATTTCCCGCTGCATCTGCTCGCTGTAATTCGTTCCATATAAAATATTCATGTCATTCATATGGTCAAATTCGATTTCAAGGACTGCCACTTTCCGTCTGGTCGCAAGATAATCTTTGATATGTTCTTCAAACTTGACCTGACTATATAAATCCGTCTGCGCATCAATCTCCTGAAGCGCATTTTCATTCTTCAGTACAACAATCAGATATTCCCGGTTCTCTTTTCTTAATACATCCGTAGAAAACCCCATCATATAATCCAGGTTCTCTTTTCCCATACGAATATAAAGAGGTTCTGAAAGTGCCTCCTTCTTAAGACGTTTTCCCATTGCTTCTTCATATTCCGGTATATCATATGGATGAACATGTGCCGTCAGTTTCTGATAAAAATCCAGACTGTATCCGGCTTCCATTCCAAGAAATTCTGCTGTTTTCTCCGGTACAAATGTCTGATTTTTCTGCAAATCCGTTACCAGAAGATAGAGATTCTTTGACAAATCTGTTACCTTACTCATCATGCCTGCAAAAAAGTCTGCATCCCCCATCCAGAAGTCTTCCTGCTTCATCTGCAATCATCCTTTTTTTCAATCATTACAGGCGATTATTTACGCCCCACAAAATACCCTTACCTTCGCCTTTTATCTTACCATGTTATGCTTCATTTGGCTATCGGATATTGTGCTGATTCCATAGATAAATTTTGTTTTATCATATAATTCAAAGTATCGGCAGCCGGCATCTTTTTCTTCCTGTGTTATATCGGATTTTACCTTCATTCCGGACACATCAAGTCCGGTATAGGAAAGCTGTTCTGCCAGCTCTTTCTCCACTGTTTTTTCTTTCTCTTCGCCATCATCTTTACCAGATGAGGAAGTTTCCTCTGTTGCTGCCGTCTCCGATAAAATATCTTCTCCTTCTGCCTCAGCCAGTAAAACGGTGCCATCCTCTAAGAGAAATACCATATGCTTCTCTGTGCCGTCATATTTTGTAAAAACAAGCTTCCAGTAGTAAGCACTGTAGGTGTGAAATGTGGTATCCACTGCTTTCTCCGGAAATGCTTCCCAGGTATACCAGTTGGCATAAGAAGAAGCTAAATCAGAAGGATACTGTCCATTCTGATAAATGACTTCCATGCTGTCTCTTGCCAGTGCCGCTGCCTCATAATCCGTCAAAGTCATTTCATAAGAATAAGCTTCCTGCGTCTCACTCTCCCACTGCCCGGTAATCAGCTGGATGCGTTCGCTTAACTTAAGGCTTTCCGATGCTTCCTTTGCCAGCAGGGAATCGGAAGCTATGTACTGCGCCGGAACTGCCTGCACTTCTCCCACTGCTTTACGCTCCTGTCCTTCAATCAGAATTCCCGGCAGAAAAATTCCTGTCAGCACCACCAGAAGTGTTCCTGCTATCATTCCACAGACACTTCCTTTTATCTTTAATTTTGTTCTTTTCTGAAACATATCCGCATCTTCGTCCCCTTCTTTGGCGCACTTTCTACGATAAGTTCCGCCTGATGATGTTCTAAAATCAATGCCACTAATGACATTCCGATTCCGGCTCCGCCTTCCTGTCTTGCCCGGGATTTATCTGCCATATAGAATTCATCGCAAATCCGCTCTGTCTCTTCCTTGGTCATGCCGATTCCATAATCTTTTACGGAAAGTTCATAATAAAATGGATTTTCCTCTTCCTGTATTCTCTTTCCGCTAAATTCAATAACACCATGCTCTTTGGATGCTTTTCTTGCATTATCCAGTAAATTCGCCAGTGCAGTCACCAGAAGTTCTTTATTTCCGTACAGTACTGCCGGCTCGATATTTTCCTTTAACACAAGTTTCTTTGTATCAAGGGACGGTGTGACTACCTTAAGTACTTCATGGCTGACATTTTCAACCTGAACTGCTTTCTTTTCCATTTCATGTTCTCTTAAATAAATCAAATCAAAGAGCTTTCCCGACATCCTCTCCAACCGTTTGCCTTCGGAAAAGATATAACTTAATGCCAGAAGCTGTTCTTCTCTTGGAAGCTCCATGGAACGCATGGTATCTGCATAACCGATAATGGAAGTCATCGGTGTCTTAATCTCATGGGTAAAGTCTGCTACAAACTGATCCCTTTTCCGTATCATTCCCTGAAGCTCTCCTATCTTTTCTGATACTGCTTCTGCCATCCGGTTAAAGTTTTCTGCCAGAAGTCCTACTTCATCCTGACTCTTTACTGTAATCCTCGTCTCATAAGAGCCATCGGTAATCTCCTCTGCCACCCGGTTCAACTGCTCCAATGGTCTGGTCAGATACCTGCTGATAACATAAATAAGCAGAGATTCTATCATAAGGCAAACGAAAAGAATCAGCCGGAAATAACGGATTTCCCGGTCTCTTAATGCGTAGGCATCGGATACATCACTTCTGCTGATCATGCAGAGGTTCTCATCCTCTACCTTACTGGCTGCCGTCACGTAAATATAATAATGACCATCTTCTTCAAAGATAGCATAGTTCTTATTTCCATCCTCCTGCTGCGCTTCCCAGACTTTCTTTAAATTGGCATTTTCTTCTGTTTCGTTATAAACCAGCTTATCCCCATAGTAGATAAAAAATGTCACATTTTCTGCCCGCATACCGCTGCTGACCTGTGCTCCAATGTCTGGAAGTGTGCCCTTTACTGACTCTTCCCGGTTCAACGCCTGAAGTACTTCATATTCCACCGATGACTGCACCAGATTATTCTGAATGACTGCATTGGAAATCTGTGTTTCCTTCGCCAGTTCAAAATTCTTATGTATCATCAGATAGCCCACCAGTCCCAGACTGACTGAAAGCAGGATTAAATTTGTAATTAATACTTTATATCGAAATTTCATACTTTATCCTCTAACCGGTATCCTGCCTTAAATACTGTTTTAAGTTCCGCTCCAAGATTCAGTTTTTTCCGTAATCTCTGGATATGAAGGTCTAAGGTTCTTGACTCTACAGAATATTCCGTTCCCCAGATTTCTTCATAGATTCTTTCCCGGAACAGTGTAATATTCCGGTTGCGCATCAGAATTTCTAAGAGTTCAAATTCCTTTGGCGTAAGCTCCACTTCTTTTCCTGCCTTTGTCACCACCTGATTTTCACTGTCTAATTCAATATCCATAAAAGTAATCTTCTGCTCCATCTTATGATAGCGGCGCAGCACAATATTAACCCGTGCCAAAAGTTCTACCACTTCAAAAGGCTTTACCATATAATCCTCTGCCCCGGAGGTCAGCCCCTGCATCCGGTCTTTTAAGGAATCCTTTGCAGTCAGAAAAATCACCGGAATTCCCATTGGACGGATGTATTCCATTAATTCAAAGCCATTTAATTCCGGCAGCATAACATCCAATATAATCAAATCAAAATTTTCTGTTTCCAACAGGTCTGCAGCTTTCATTCCATTGTATACACAGACACACTGATAGCCTGCCTTCATCAGATTCAGCCGGATTAAATCCGATATTGCCTTTTCATCCTCTACAATCAATATCCGTATCATGCTGCCCGCTCCTTTTACTACTCTTTGATGTTTATTTTAACATATATTTGTATCTAAAATGTATCTGAACATTAAAAAAGAATGTGCTTGGCACATTCCCGCGCCTGCGGTGGTCGCTTGCGACATCTACCTTATACACCGCAGTGTGCATCCTCGCGGAGCGTTTTTACTTTACAGGAAAGCAATTTCCTGCAAAGCAAAAAAAGTTTCTTCTATTCCTTCTGATTGCTCATCGGAATAAAAGAAACTTTTTTATTCTCATCTTCTCTGGTTTAGAAGAAACAATTATTTTTCATGCTACGCCTGCACCAGTGTCATATTTCCACTGCAATGCATCTTCCGGATGCCCTCCGGTATCGTAAGCCTGTCTCCGGCATCTACCCAGATGCTGCCGATTAAACCGCTGCCGGATGCCACATAAATGACATCTGTGCTGTCAGAAAGCAGCAACTCCATTTCCCGCTCTACCTTAAATCCTGCGCCTGTTACCTCTGCCGCACCACGCTCTATCCGGATTGTTCTATCCGGCTGGTTGCAGGATAATACTGCTCCATTGCTTTCCATGACTTTCTTATACCAGAATGCAGAATCCTTTACATAACGCTGCTGGGTTGCATAGTCCACATAAATAATTCCGAACCGTTCGGAATAGCCCTCATGCCATTCGAAATTGTCCAAGAAAGTCCATAAGAAATAACCGGCAATCTCTGCTCCTTCATCCGCCGCCTTCTGCAGATTGCCAAGGTACTCATCTAAGAACTGGATACGGTTGGCATCATGTACACTGCCATCTGCTTCCACATTGTCATGACAGGACATTCCATTTTCCGTAATATAAATCGGCAGCTGATAACGTTCGTAGAGGAATTTTCCTGCCCAGTAGAGGCATTCCGGTGTCACCGGCCATTCTGCGGCGGTCTTTGGGAATCCTGCCGGGCGGTCTACAAATTCCGGCTCTCCATCTGCTCCTGCACGAACCGGATATCCGTTATAAATATTCTGACCGTAAAAATCAATGGGCTGATGAATCAGTTCCATATCTTCTTTCGTGATTTCCGGCAGATACTCCTTGTATTTCTCAAGACCTTCCTTTGGATAATGCCCCAAAATAACCGGGTCGGAATACCAGGATACATTCCAGGTCCAGTTGTCGACATCATTATAAAAGCCAAAATATACCTTCTTTGCAGCTTCAATATCTTCCGGGGAATTACTTGCCGGATATGCCACCCCACTGGTTGGTGCATAGCCAATCTGTATCGGCTGCTTTGCATATTTCCGGAGCGTAATAACTGCTTTTCCATGTGCCCGCAATGCGTTATGGGCAATCTGGAAGCTTTCCTCTGGTGTGACTTTCTTTCCCGGTGCATGAATGCCGCGGTAATATCCCAGTCCGATAAAGCACTGTGGCTCATTCAAAGTAAAAATCTTGTCACAGATATCAGTAAAATTCTCTGCTACTACTTTTGCATATTCTGCAAACCAGTCTATGATTTCTTCATTGAGCCAGCCGCCTTTATCCTCCAATGCCTGCGGAAGTTCCCAGTGATAAAGGGTCATATATGGCTCAATGCCGTTTTTCTTCATTTCAAGAATCATATCTCGATAAAGTGCCACCGCTTTTTCATTGACTCTTCCGGTTCCATCCGGCATCAGTCTCGCCCAGCTTACGGAAAAACGGTATGCCTTCACACCGAGTTCTTTCATCAGCGCATAGTCCTCTTTATAACGGTGCATGTCATCGGCACTGACATAGGCATTATGATGTTCGAAGGTTCTTCCCTCTTCGGTAAAGGTGTCCCAGATGCAGGTTCCTGCGCCATCGTTTTTGTCTCTTCCCTCTACCTGATAGGCACTGCTGGCAACGCCCCATACAAAGTCTTTTCGAAACATTTGTTTTCCTCCTGATTCTATTTCTTGTGTTATTCTTCTACAATTGTGAAAAATACTATAATTTTTTCAGTTCGAATATCTGTGCAGTTCCTCGAGTGCGAATGCCACATAAGAACTGCAAGGGGCACTAAGAATTTTGCGAACCCTTTTCTTTTTCCCGGCAACCGGCACAAATTCACATCCATGTTCATATGTGCCTCGCTGGCACTTCCCTGTGCCAGCGTTGCCAGATGCCGGACAAAATTCCAAGTGCCCCTAGCAGTACTTAAAATGCATCCGTACTTCGACGAACCACCCAGATATATTCCAATCATAAAAATATATCATTTTTCACAATTGCAGAAGCATTCTCTTAATCGTTTTCGTTGTAAAAACACTCTACCACGAAACAACTGTTCCGGGATAGAGTGTTTTACCTTAAAAATGGTAGAAATCTATTCTATTAAGAAAAATCAGAATGTACGGATTCCATATGACATAACAGTTTGTTTTAAGTCATTTGACTTTTTGTTACTTTTGAATAGAATCGTAGTATTTTTTTACGATTTTCTCCGCTGGTTTTGCATATATTTCATAATCTTTTCTCTTTAGGGCATCATTCTTCGTGTAGAGATGACTGTTCCAGGACCAGAATGCCATGCCCTTTACCCATTCTCTTTTCAAGCAGGCTTCAAGCATAGCCTCATACCAGTCTGCCTGTCCCTTAGCATCTGCTTCTCCCTGCACCGTCCAGTCATTTGGCACTTTATTGGAATCCACGATAGACATACATCCTGCCTCTGCAAAGAAAAAAGGTTTTTGAAATTTCTTTACCACCGCTTCAATCCGGTCAAGCTGGTTCTCCCAGTCCTCCAACGGATAATAGCCACTGGAAGAAATCACATCTACTGCATCCCACCATTTCACATTATGCTCCTGATATTTATCGGTATTATAGGAAACAAATCCGTCAAATTCACTCCGGATGTCGGCAATCAGCTTCCGCCATTCTGCTTCCCTTCGTTCTGCCATAACCATTTCGCAGCCTGCAATATGCATTTCCACGCCCATTTCTTTTGCCAGCCTTGCGTAATGAAGCTGAAATTCGGTATAGGATTCAAACCAGTTACACCATTTTGGTTCACAGACTACGTCTTCATCAAAGAAATTGACATGGGCACGCCATGTTCCGTTCTTGCAGTTTACCGTAGGCTTTAATGCCACACGCATGCCAAGCTCTTTTGCATAATCAATCATGCCCTTTAATTCATCATCTGACACCGTTGCCTCAGAAGTATAACAAATCTCTTCCGACTGTGCCGTGTCCTGCAAGCCGTTTGGTGCTAAGATAACAAAATTGCTGTTGGTATTTTCTTTCATTTTCTTTAAGCTGTCAAATGCTCTCTTCTCCTGATAGCTCCCTTTTCTTGCAAATGGTGCATATGTCATGCCGCAGATATATTCCATGATAAATGTTTCCTTTCTTCCTTTTTATAGCGATTTATGGAAGAAACTATAGCATTTGCCATTGAATCTTGCTATAATGATTTATTATAAAAATAGTAAAAATCTCTTATGACAGGAATTCATTTATTTCAGATATATTGGGGGATGACTTTATGAATTCACTTTTTGAATACAGCGACCGGCTGAATGCTCCTTTTGAATGCTTCTTATTTGACACGAGAATCCATTCTTTTCCTATCCGGTCCCACTGGCATTATTTTGTTGAAATTCTGTATATGTTAGAGGGAACTGCCATCATCAACTGTGATGATGATACCTATGTATTAGAAGAAGGCGATATGACTTTATTTCTTCCGCAGGCAATCCATTCTATCTATACTGCCACGGAACAGCCATTGGTTTATTATGTCATGAAATTCGATTTAAACCAGCTTGCACCATCCGGCAATGCATTAAGCACCACCTTTTCCGGGATTAATTTTGTATCACTTTTCAATCTGGCGAAGAGTGATTCCCATGCTCCGAAATATTTTTCCAAAGCGATGTTAACAGGCTATCCCATTGCCGGAATCTTTTCCTCCTGTGAACACGAAATGCAGCAGCAGGAATACGGTTACCGGATTCTGGTACAGTCCCAGATTAATTCCCTTTTGACCTTTATCTTACGTATCTGGCGGGCACAGGGTTTTAATACGGATAAAGCTCTGGCTATTCCGCAAAATACAGAAGAAGCGTCCATACACTCCATTACGGAATATATCGACGCTCATGCCCAGGAGCCATTAAAGGTGGAAGACCTTGCCAGAATGTGTAATATGAGTTATTCCTATTTTGCCAAAAGCTTCCGGGAACTCTATGGCCAGTCCTGTAAAAAATATATTGAATTTATCCGCCTTTGTAAGGCTGAGGATCTGCTGCTCTTTACCAATCTTGACTTGAATTATATCAGTCAGGAAACCGGATTTTCCGATTGCAGCCATTTTATTAAGGCTTTCCGAAGCAAGCACAAAATGACGCCAAAGCAGTACCGGAAGGAGCATTCCTCTTAAAGTTACATTCTTAATGCTGCATTCTTAAAGGTGCATATAAATATCTGCCTGCTGGATTGCCACATCTGCTCCTGCCATCAGCATGGCAAAGAAGGTTAATGTGGTGGTAAGGAATACTGCCTTACCATCATAGACAAATTCCACATTCTTCTTCCGGTTGGCAAGAAGAATTTCTATTCCAAGTAAGATAAAGATACATGGCCAGATATGGAAAATGATTTCATAGGTCAATACCGGCACAAACAGATGCACCAGAAACAGGATTCCAAATAAAACCAGTGCACTGCCTAAGGTAATGCTGCCCACTCTGTGGGTGCGTACTTCTTTCACATTCTCATCCATTTTCCTTATGCCTCCTTTTTCTCTTCTTTCTCAAGGGATTTTTTCTTACCATGAACCAGATAAATTCCTGCTGCTATAATTGCAATTCCTGCCAGCAGTCTTGGAAGCCGGTAACTGATTTCCTGAAGTACCCAGACCGTTTCATCCGGAATTAAATTTGCAATCATCCAGTAGAAACTGTTCCAGATCAACATAATACCAAGCAGTATCAGCACGACCGCAATAATGGTACGATAACGCTTTACAAAGGATTTATCTTTCCCGCCTTCTCCACTTAAATGGAATAAATAATCATCCTCCACGGCATAGAATTCTTCATCGGATAAGCCTGCTAAATTGTGTACATGGAAGAAGCTGTAAAACCATGCAATGACTGCAAGCACTGCCAGCGGTCCAAGTTCAAAAATGGATGCTGCCACAATAATGCCGAAGAACATCGACATCAGGCTTAAGCCCATTTTCATAAATCCCATATACATTTCCCCTGCTCCCGGTAAAAAGGAACAGCAAAATCTTAAAAATCCATTTCTCTTTTTCGTCATGTTATCTTTCCTCCTTTAAAAACCATCCATTTGTCGTCTCAGTAATAAAATTGCAAAATGCACTGGACGCATCATTTACACTCTGCAAGAAATTCTGTTCTTCACTACGCTTTTTCGTTTTCTCTTTCTGTTCCTGTAAGTCCTTATTGACCTGCTCTTTTGCTTCTGCCACATAAGTTTCCATGTCCGGTCTGCTCTGCTGCTCCACCGTAGGAACTACAATCAGAAATGCGATTGCCGCTGCCGCCGCTGCCATTACTTTCATGCTATAAATCAGGAGTTTCCGCTTCGCTGACACTTTTTCTTTGTATACGGTAACCTTCTGCTGCTGTTCAATTTTATGTAGAATATTTTCTTCTAAATATTCCGGCGCTTTTATCATCGGTCCTTCTTCTGTTTCCCGGATCAGTGCTTCTAACGCTTCGTCACTTAAATACACCTGTGTATCTTCTTTTCTCATATCAGCTCCGCTCCTTTCCATATAGTTTTCTAAGCATTGCCCGCGCCCGGTATATCTGTGTCTGCACGGTTTTCAAATTTTTCTGCTTTAACTCTGCTATCTCACTGGCAGGACGTTCTTCACAGAAGTACAGCTTTGCGATTTCATCATAAGGTGGTTTCAACTGTCCGCATTTTTCCTGCAGTTCTTCCCGGACCACCTCTTCGATGCACTGCTCTTCCGGTCCTCCCGCTCTCGCCGGATGGCTTCCTAAGACTTCGTCTTCGGTGGGCACCATCCGCCTTGCCGCCTGTCTGCTGTAATCGATACATTTATTGGAAGCAATCCTGCAAAGCCAGGCTTTCTCATTCTTACCGTCGAACTCTTCTTTGTGCCGGTAGGCAGATAAAAATGTTTCCTGCGTCAAATCTTCTGCTGCAAAGTAATCTCCGGTCATCTTAACGCAAATAGAAAATACCAGATTCTGGTATTTATGAACCATCTGCGTAAATGGTTCCTGACACATTTTTATCCACCTCCTTGTCTCTTAAGAACGTTCTCATAATATATAACGAGTATCTTTTTCTATTGTCTTCAATTTTTTCAAAAAATCAATATTTTTTTAATTTATTCTATCCGGAATCCATTCTATTGACTTTTCTTTTCCGTGAAACTATAATCATTGTGGTTATCATAAATGATAGAGCAATTGCCAATACATCTAATATACGAGGGATTTAAATGATGGAAAAGAAGAAAAACTCCATTGATATGACACATGGAGCTTTATGGAATAAAATTTTGATTTTTGCGCTGCCGCTGGCTGCCAGCAGTATCTTACAGCAGCTTTTTAACTCTGTCGATACCGCTGTCGTCGGCAACTTTGCCAGCAGCCAGGCTTTAGCTGCCGTGGGAAGCAACAGTTCCCTGATTGCTTTGATGATTAACCTTTTTATCGGTATTTCACTGGGTTCGAATGTTATTATTTCCCGATATATCGGTCAGGGTGTCCATAAGAATATCAAAGCAGCAATTCACACTGCCATTGTGGTGGCTCTGGCTGGCGGCATTTTCCTGCTGGTTTTGGGACAGTTTATTGCAAGACCGGTTCTGGTGCTGATGGGAACACCGGATGATGTCATTGACCTTGCAGTCTTATACCTTCGGATTTACTTCCTTGGTATGCCATTCATTCTGTTATATGACTTCTGTTCCTCGATTCTCCGGAGTACCGGAGACAGCAGACGGCCGCTTTACGCACTGATTGCAGCCGGTGTTATCAATACCGGGCTGAATCTTATTCTGGTCATTGCCTTCCACCTTGGCGTATCCGGTGTTGCTATCGCTACCGTGGTTTCGAATATTGTAAGCTCCGGAATCCTGATTTACATCCTGCTGCATGAGGATGATCCGATTCGTTTAGAGCCAAAGGCACTTGCCATCTCCTGGCATGAATTAAAGAAGATTCTTGTCATCGGCGTTCCTGCCGGATTGCAGGGTATGGTCTTTTCCATTGCCAATGTCTGCATCCAGAGCACCATTAACAGCTTCGGCTCTGATGCTGTCGCCGGTTCTGCCGCATCGTTAAACTTTGAATATTTTTCCTATTTTGTGGTAAATGCTTTTGCCCAGACAACCGTTACTTTCACCAGCCAGAATTACGGTGCCGGTAAATATGACCGCTGCAAAAAGGTATTCCGTTTAAATATGATATTTTCCCTTATCTTCTGCGGACTCCTTTCCAGTGTCTTCATCTTAGGACGGGGCTTCTTCCTGCACCTCTACAGCAACGACCCGAAGGTACTTACCTTTGCCGTCCAGCGCCTGTTAATTGCAACAGCCTTAGAGCTTTTGACTTCTACCTATGAAATCAGCGGAGGCGCCATGCGTGGACTGGGACATTCCCTGTCGCCTGCACTGATTACCGTTTTCGGTTCCTGTGTCCTACGGCTCATCTGGGTATCTACCGTCTGTCGGTATTTCCATGAGTTCTGGGTAGTTATGATTATCTATCCGATTTCTTGGGTGCTGACCGGAAGCATGATGCTCCTTGCCTATTACCTGCTGCGCAGGAAGTTATTCCGAAAAAGTGCAGTATAGAAAATCTGTCGCATGATTGAAATGTTTGCTAAAATGAAACCCCGGAAGCAGATGGTTCCTTCTTCCAAAGAATGAATCTTTCTGTTTCCGGGGTATTTTTATGGAGCCAACTTTAAAGTACTCCTTTTTCTAAATTTTCTTTATAAATGTAATACACGGTCTTTGATTTCCTGAGTTCTTCCCTGATTCCAGAACTGGGTTCCGATATAACCACAGGTACGTCTTGCCACATTCATCTTATCCTGGTCACGGTTACCACAGCTTGGGCATTCCCACACCAACTTGCCGTATTTGTCTGTCACAATTTTAATCTCGCCATTGTAACCACATTCCATACAATAATCACTCTTGGTATTCAGTTCTGCATACATAATATGGTCATAAATATAACGGATGACAGACAGTACCGCCTCAATATTATCCTGCATATCCGGCACTTCCACATAGCTGATTGCGCCGCCCGGGGAAAGCTCCTGGAACTTTGCTTCAAAACCAAGCTTCTTGAATGCGTCAATATGTTCTGTCACATGAACATGATAGCTGTTGGTAATATAACTCTTATCCGTAACGCCCGGAATAATTCCGAAACGCTTCTGTAAACATTTTGCAAATTTATAGGTCGTAGACTCAAGCGGTGTCCCATATACACTGAAAGCAATATTTGTCTCTGTCTTCCACTTATCGCAGGCATCATTTAAATGCTGCATCACTGCCAGTGCAAATGGTGTTGCTTCCGGATTAGTATGGGATTTACCGGTCATATAACGGGTACATTCACACAATCCTGCATAGCCTAAAGAGATAGTGGAATAGCCGCCATATAAAAGCCTGTCTATGGTCTCGCCCTTCTTAAGACGGGCCAGTGCACCATACTGCCAGAGAATCGGTGCCACATCAGAAGGTGTTCCCTTCAGGCGGTTATGTCTTGCCATCAATGCCCGATAGCATAATTCCAGACGCTCATCGAAGATTTCCCAGAAACGGGTCATATCTCCGCCGGAGGAACATGCAATATCCACCAGATTCAGTGTTACGACACCCTGATTGAACCGTCCGTAATACTTCGGCTTTCCTTCTTCATCCTTGTATACGCTTAAGAAAGAACGGCAGCCCATACATGGATAGCAGTTGCCCTCTTTCAGCTGTTTCATGATTTTTTCTGAAATATAATCCGGTACCAGACGCTTTGCGGTACATTTTGCAGCCAGCTCTGTCAGATAATAATACTTGGAATCCGGCTCAACATTATCCTCTTCCAGCACATAAATCAGCTTTGGAAATGCCGGTGTAATGTAGATGCCCTGCTCATTTTTCACACCAAGAATTCTCTGCTTTAAGACTTCTTCAATAATCGCTGCAAGGTCGTCTCTTACCTGTCCTTCCGGTACTTCATCAATATACATAAAGACTGTTACAAACGGAGCCTGTCCATTGGTGGTCATCAATGTGATAACCTGATACTGAATCATCTGGACGCCACGCTTGATTTCGTCTTTTACTCGAATCTCTGCTACTTTATTAATCTGTTCTTCTATTAATTCCAGTCCTGCCGCTTCAAATTCTGCTGCTACCTGACGCCGGAATTTCTGACGGCTCACATTGACAAACGGAGCTAAATGTGCCAGCGAAATACTCTGTCCCCCATACTGGGAACTTGCAATCTGGGCAATACTCTGGGTTGCAATATTGCAGGCAGTCTCAAAGCTCTTTGGCTTATCAATCATGGTCTCACTGATTACGGTTCCATTCTGCAGCATATCCTCTAAATTAACCAGACAACAGTTATGCATATGCTGTGCAAAATAATCGGAATCGTGGAAATGTATAATTCCCTGCTCATGAGCCTCTACAATATCCTGTGGCAAGAGGAAGCGCTTGGTAATATCCTTGCTGACTTCTCCTGCCATATAATCACGCTGCACACTGCTTACCGTTGGATTCTTGTTGCTGTTTTCCTGCTTTACTTCCTCATTCTTGCAGGCAAGCAGCGTCAGAATCTGGTCGTCGGTAGAATTGGTCTTTCTTACCAGAGCACGTTTATAGCGGTAAGTAATATAATTTCTGGCTACCGTATACGCACGCTGATTCATAATCAGGTTCTCCACCAGATCCTGAATCTCTTCTACGGTTAATGCACGGTTCATGGTATTACATGCCTTCTCCACATTTTCACCAATGGCATTAATCTGTGCCTCTGTCATACGCTCGCTGTCTACCACACTTTCATTGGCTTTACACACAGCCGCTAAAATCTTCTCTTTATCAAATATAACTTCCGTCCCACTTCTCTTAATGATTTTCATATTCGCACCCCTATTCAAAATAATTCATTTTCAACGCGTATACTATATATTGTATCAGATTAAATTATCTTTTCAAGGTATTGTGCCAAATTGTTTATTCTTTTTCTAATACAAGAGCGGAAAGCGGCTCTACATCGGCCTTTTCGGAAATATTTTTTTTGCCGTCTGCACCTGCCGTTTTGTCATCCACCAGAATTTTCCATTTTCCTTCCGGCAAATTATACAAAATCTCTTCATCATTTCCGTTGAATATTACCAAAATGTTTTCTGGTGTATCATCTGCACCTTTTCCCTTTAAAAGATATGCCACAACATTTTCCGGTGTATCTGATAAGAAGCAGAGATTCTGTGTCATTTCCGCTTCACTCTTCATACGGAATACCGGATGGGCTTTCCGCAGTGCCATCAAGCCCTTATAGTATGCTATCATATCCGGATATTCATGTATATTATCCCACTTGATGCTGTTTACCGCATCCGGCATATTATAGCTGTTTTCTGCAAAACCTTTTTTCTCCGGCAGCGGTTTGCTGCGGAGGAATTCTTCACCTGCCTGGATAAAAGGCACACCCTGGGAAGTAAATACAATGGCTGCGCACAACCGGTTCATGGCTTTCTTCTTTTCTTCCGATGCCTCCGGGCAGGAGACGGATAATTTATCCCACAGGGTATAGTTATCATGACAGGAGACATAATTAATACTCTGTCCCGGCTCTTTCGCCCACGGCTTACTGCCATAGGCATCATAATCTACCTGTGGATGTGCGACTGCTCCTGTAATGCCATAGCGCAATGCATTTTCCAGATGGGTGCCGCCATTAACGAAGCCCAGATGATCATCATAGAATACGCTTCCTTTTATGGTATCACGGATGTCATCATTGAACATGCCGATTCCCGGCATCTTTTTCGCACTGGCTTTAAATGCACGTTTCTCCTCTGCCAGAGAAGATGGGCCACCGTTCCAGCCTTCTCCGTAAAGGTAGATATCCGGACGTATTTCTTTTAACCGCTCTGCAATAACATTCATCGTATCAATATCCAGAACACCCATCAAATCAAAGCGGAATCCATCGATATGATATTCCTTTGCCCAGTAAATCAGGGAATCTACGATTAATTTCTGCACCATCGGACGGTCACTGGCCACTTCATTGCCACAGCCGGAGCCGTTGGTATATCCGGTCTCATCACTTCTATAATAATAACCCGGCACTATCTTCTGAAGGTTGGAATCATCCCTTCGATAGGTATGATTAAAGACCACATCCATAATCACTCCGATTCCTCTGCTGTGCAAAGCCAGCACCATCTGTTTCATTTCCTGAATCCGCACTGCTCCATCATATGGGCTGACTGCATAAGAACCTTCCGGAACATTATAATTATCCGGATCATATCCCCAGTTATACTGTGCTTTCTGATTTTTCTCATCTACAGTCTCAAAATCAAATGCCGGAAGAATCTGTACATGTGTCACACCAAGGCCACTAATATAATCAAGTGCCGTTGCTTCTCCAAAATGATTTGTAGTATTAGCTTCCGTCAGGCCTAAGAACTTTCCATTATGAAATACGCCGCTGGATTCATCCATCGTAAAATCCCTGACACTGCCTTCATAGATAATGGCATCTGTGATATGCTCCGGATTCCGGTACCCATCCAGTTCAAAGCCCTGTGGGTTTGTCTTTGCCAGATTGATAACCATACCGCGCTGCCCGTTTACCCCGGCAGCTTTTGTATACGGATCTACTGCCTCCTGCTCTTCCCCGTGATTTACTACTGTATAGGTATAGTAGATTCCATTACAATCTCCCTGTTTTTCAAAAACGTAAGTACCGTTTGCTGACTTCTTCATAATATGCTGTTCTATGAGATTATCTCCTTCGCCCTGTTTATAAAGGTTCAGCTTCACGGATTCTGCCTCTGGTGCCCAGACCTTAAATCTTGTCATTTTCGGTGAGTATACCGCTCCTAAATCATTTCCTGTGTATACTTCATAATCAAACTTCTGCATATTTGTTTCCTTTCCCTCGTTACCTGCGTACGGCTACAGGAAACACACTTTGCGCATTTCCCGCATAACCGAAAAAAGGAAGCTTCCGCCAATGCACGGATGCTTCCTTCTTACAACTGGCTGTCATTTCAAAGACCCTATAGCTTTGCGTCACAGGCTTTCACCTGTTTTGCTGATACATAATCTTTATTATAATGGTGGCACAATTATAAGTCAATGACTCCGGTTACTTATTGCAATTCTTATATTTCAGTATAATTCACATATGTGAATTATAAATTTAACTCTTTTTTGATTTCGGCAATGGCTTCTCTTTCATCAAAATGATATTTTACACCTTTAATTTCCTGATAATCTTCATGACCTTTTCCAAGCAGCACTATCATATCACCCTTTTTGGCATTTTCGATACAATATTTGATGGCTGCTTTGCGGTCATCGATTTCGATATATTTTCCGTTGCTCTTTGCAAGGCCAATCTTAATATCGTTGTTGATGTCGCGGATTTCTTCATCTCTTGGATTATCACAGGTCAGCACGCTTAAATCTGCCAGTTCTCCTGTCACTTCCCCCATGTCATAGCGGCGCAGCTTGGAACGGTTTCCACCGCCACCATAGACACAGATTAAACGTTTCGGATGATACTCTTTTAATGTGGTAAGCACGCTTCTTGTGCTGACTTCATTATGGGCATAGTCTATAATTACCGTAAAATCTTTGGAAACCGGAACTAATTCCACACGGCCTCTGACTTTTACTTTATCCAGTCCACGTAAAATTGCCTCATCGGAAATTCCTGCCAGATGACAGGTCAGCATGGTTACCAGTGAATTGTATACTGAAAAGCTTCCCGGAATATGAACCACTGCATAAACATTCATACAGCCGGTAGTGGTAAAATGCATTCCAATCTGTCCCTCTTCATCCAGATATCCAACAGCTCCCGCCATCAGATCTGCGTCTTTCTTACAGGAGAAGGTATGAAGCTTACAGGTATGATTTTTGATAATTCCATCTACGTGCTCATCATCTGCATTTACGATTCCCTCTTTGCACTGACGGAATAAGAGACTCTTGCATTCCTGATATTCTTCAAAGCTAGCATGCTCATTTGGTCCGATATGATCCGGTGATAAATTGGTAAAGATTCCATAATCAAATACAATTCCTGCCACGCGGTGCATCTTAAGTCCCTGGGAGGATACTTCCATTACTACATATTCACAGCCGGCATCTACCATGGCACGGAACATCTTATGTAATTCATAAGATTCCGGTGTGGTATTCTTTGCCGGAAGCTTCTCCTCGCCGATCAGGGCACCGATGGTTCCAATCAGTCCGACTTTCTTACCGGCTTCTTCTAAAACGCTCTTTATCATATAAGTAGTAGTGGTCTTTCCTTTGGTTCCGGTCAGTCCAATGGTGGTAAGCTCTCTGTCCGGGTGTCCAAAGAAAGCAGCCGACATAATTGCCAGGGCATAACGGGCATCTTCTACCTGAAGAACCGTACAGTTCTCCGGAATATCAGTTTCTACTGCATGCTCTACCACAAGGGCAGCAGCACCTTTCTTTACCGCATCTTCAACAAAGTCATGTCCGTCTACAACAGCTCCTACCATACAGACAAATACGGTGTCTTTTTCTACTTTTCTCGAATCATAGATAATATCACTGATTTCTTTCTCCATCTCTCCCTGCAGGCAGGTATAGGTCAATTCTTCACATATTTCTGCTAATTTCATACTTCTCTCCTAATGTATTATTCCGCTGTTCCGATAATGTGGCTTGCATCAATTTCCGATTCAAATACCGTATGGGAAGGTCCGGTCATAAACATATGTCCGCTTTCTTCCTCCCACTCAATATAGAGCAGTCCGCCAATCTGCTCTACCGTTACTTTCCGGTCTAAGCGTCCGGTTAATACGCCGGCTACCACTGCAGTACAGCATCCGGTTCCGCATCCGATAGTCTCTCCGGTTCCTCTTTCCCATTCCCGGATTTTCACATAATCCCTGCGAACAAATTCCACAAAAGTTACATTGGTCTTATTGGTAAAAAGTTCTGTCATATGTTCAATGGCTTTTCCGTATTTTTCTACATCAAGGTCTGCCACGCTGTCTACATACATGGCACAATGCGGGTTGCCCCATGATACTGCCGTAATATGGAAGGTCTTATCCAGTACCTGTACCGGCTGCTCTACAAATTCATCCAGCTTTGTGTTGACCGGAATCACTTTTGCAGACATTCTCGGTGCTCCGATATCTGCTCTGATATTGCTTACCAGACCGTCCGTTACAGTTAAGTTCAGATGCTGCATGCCGCCTAAGGTTTCAATTACAAGGTCTGTCTTATCCGTCAGTCTGTGGTCGTATACATATTTTCCTACGCTGCGCAATGCATTTCCACACATCTCGCCCTCTGTTCCATCCGGGTTAAACATCCGCATCCGGAAATCCCCTTTTTCGGACGGGCAAATCAATACCATTCCGTCAGAACCAATGGCAAAATGCCGGTCACTTACGAATCTCGCAAGCTCCGGCAGATTGTCAAGATGCTGATGAATGGCATCGATATATACATAATCGTTTCCAAATGCCTGCATCTTTGTAAATTTCATTTATTTTCTCCTTGCTTTCTCTTTCCTTTATTTTTCTTAAGCATTCATTGCCCGGTCTAAATCTGCAATGATATCATCCACATTTTCAATTCCTACTGACATACGAAGGAAACAGTCTGTAATACCAAGCTTCTCTTTTACATCAAGCGGTGTATCCTCATGAGTCTGTGTGGTCGGATATGTGATTAAGGTCTCTGTTCCGCCAAGACTCTCTGCAAACATAATCATATCTACATTTTTAAGAATCTTCTTAACGGTCTCATAGCTGTCTACGGTAAAGGAAATCATTCCGCCAAATCCTGTTGTCTGACGGCAGGTTACTTCGTAATCCTTATGGTCTTCAAAACCAACATAATATACTTTCTTTACCTTCGGCTGTGTACGAAGCCACTCTGCAACCTTCCTGGCATTCTCATTGTGACGGTCCATACGGACTGCAAGGGTCTTGATTCCCCTTAATACCAGCCAGCTGTCTAACGGTGCCAGCTGGCTTCCATGGGATTTGATATGGATGTGAATCTTATCTGCGATTTCTTTGTTATCCTTTACCACGACGATTCCGGAAATGGTGTCATTGTGTCCCCCCAGATATTTTGTTGAACTGTGGGTTACAATGTCAGCTCCCAACTGCAGCGGTTTCTGGAAATATGGTGTTAAAAATGTATTATCTACAACGGTTAATGCTCCGATGGATTTTGCAATTTCAGAAATGGCATGAATGTCTGCCACCTTCATCATCGGATTGGTTGGTGTCTCAACGAAGAACATTTTTGTATTCGGGCGGATAGCTGCCTTTACTTCGTCTAATTCAGACATATCTACATAAGTATGCTCGATTCCATATTTTCCAAATACATCTCCAATGATACGGAAGGTTCCACCATAAATATCATCGGAAAGAATTACATGCTCGCCCGGATTTAATAAGGAAAATACTGCCATATTCGCAGCCTGTCCGGAGGAAAATGCAAATCCCTGGATACCGCCCTCTAAAATTGCCATGGTACGCTCTAATTCCTGTCTGGTCGGATTCTCAAGACGGCTATAGGCAAATCCTGTTGTCTGTCCTAATTCCGGATGACGGAAGGTTGCTGCCTGAAAGATTGGCATGCTGACTGCGCCGGTTAATGGTTCCGTTCCTAATGCTCCATGTACTGCCTTGGATTCAAAATGTAAATCCTCTTTTGTACTGTAATCGGTATAGTTGCTGAAGTTTTTCATATTGTTACCGCCTTTCTTCGTCTTAATTACCCACCAGATATTTTCGTTTCTAACAGGACAACCGTCTATTGACGCACTTGTCCTTTTTCATATATCAATCATTATACCAACATTTTATTGAAATTGATAGTAAAATAATGCTTTCCTTATTGCAAATCGTGCTTTATACTGTCCATAGACTGATTTTGTATATAGGATGTGATTTTTATGAAAAAATATGAGAAAACCGGATATCTTCATCATGATTTTAAGATATTTCACCTGACTGACCACGAAATGTCTGCCTACGACTTTCATTATCATGATTTTCATAAACTGCTCTTTTTCCTAAGCGGCAATGTCACCTATTGTATTGAAGGAAAATCCTACCAGCTTACCCCGGGGGATCTGGTTCTTGTCCGTGCCGGTGAAGTCCACCGTCCGGTCATTCATGATACCACACCCTACGAGCGGATGATTATTTATGTCTCTCCGGATTTTGCAGTTACATCATCCGATAAGACTATTTTCTTAAACCAGTGCTTTCTTCCGGACGCTGCCATGCCGTCCAATGTGCTGCATTTATCCGGCATGAAGGAACGGCGGCTCTTAGATACCATGACAGAGCTTGTCCACTCTTTTTCCGAAGACAGCTTTGCCAATGAGATTTACCAGAATACGCTTTTCTTAGAATTTATGATTCACTTAAACCGGGCTGCCTTATCCGGCACCCTGCAATATGAAGATTCCTTCCAGGCAAATGAAAAGATTCTGTCGGTTCTTACCTATATGAATGAACATCTGACGGAAGATATTACGGTGGATTCTTTAGCCGAGCACTTTTTTACCAGCCGCTATTATCTGATGCATTCTTTTAAGGAGCAGACCGGGTATACCATCGGAAATTATCTTTCCACAAAGCGGCTTCTCTTTGCCAGGGATTTAATCAGCTCCGGCACTGCAGTAACCGATGCCTGCTTTGCCTGCGGCTTTCACAATTATTCTACTTTTCTTCGTGCCTATAAGAAGCAGTTTGGAAAATCCCCGCGGGAAATGATTTCATAAAGGAGCCAGCCATGTATACAAAAGTAAAAGAGTTATTCCAGAAAGAAACGGTCTGCTGCATTGCTTCCCTGCTTGCAGTTATTTCCATGTGTTTTGTTGTACCTTCAAAAAATTATATTTCTTATATTGATTTCCGGGTGCTTGCACTCTTATTCTGCCTGATGGCTGTGGTACGGGGATTCTCTTCCATTGGCGTTTTTACCCGGCTTGGAACCATGCTCCTTCATAAGGTGCATTCCCTGCGGACACTGGCAGCCCTTTTTGTCTTTCTCTGCTTCTTTTTCAGTATGCTGATTACCAACGATGTTGCCCTGATCACTTTTGTGCCTTTTACAATTCTGGTACTGTCGATGGCTGACCAGCGACAGGCATTGATTCCGGTTATTGTCTTAGAAACGATTGCTGCCAATCTCGGCAGTATGCTGACTCCCCTTGGCAACCCGCAGAATCTTTATCTCTATACGATTTCCGGATTATCCATTGGAGCTTTTGTCCGGATTATGCTGCCATACTCTTTTGTATCTGCTATCCTTCTGCTGATTTTTATTCTGTTTCTCCCAAAGGATACGGTTTCCACTGCAACTGCTGCAAACACTGCAAATTCTACAAATACTGTAACTGCTTCCAATACTTCCAATGTAATTTGTGAAGCTGTAAAAGCACGTAAAAATTCCCGGATTCTTTTTACCGCCTATCTGATACTATTTCTTCTGTGTCTTCTGACGGTGCTTCATATTCTGCCTTACCAGATTATGTTTCTTCTTGTCCTCACAGGCTTTCTGCTTCTGGATTACCGCGTATTAAAGGATGTGGATTATTTCCTGCTGCTTACCTTTCTTTGCTTCTTCATATTTATCGGAAATATGAAGCAGATTTCTCTGGTACACGAACTGATTTCAAAGCTTTTGGTCCACCATGAAGTTCTGATGGGTATTGGTGCCAGCCAGATTATCAGTAACGTGCCTGCTGCCATCCTGCTTTCCGGCTTCACCGATGATTATTCTGCCCTGCTGATTGGGGTAAATCTCGGCGGCCTTGGTACTCTTATTGCTTCCCTGGCAAGCCTTATTTCCTTTAAATTCTATACCAATAGTAATGGAAGCGATACAAGACGGTTTCTTGGGATTTTCACCCTCTACAATGTGATTTTTCTTGGAGTCCTCTTTGTTCTTTCACTTATTCTCTGCTGATTTTCACAGGCAGTTGCGAAAAAGATAGAACTTTTACCCGAATCATATTCCGCTGATTCGCAGGGGATTTTCTTTATCCGATATGAAATGCCAACAGTTCTTAGAATGCGTTTTTTTCTTGCTGATAAACTGTCTTTCCGGTTGCTTTGACTGAATAGCTGCACGGTCCGTCGAGAACAGATGCCGCATAACGCCTGCAAGGGGCACAGGGAATTTCGGCATAATTATACTTTCTTCTGGCAACCGGCACAAATTCACGTCCATGTTCAAATGTGCCTCACTGGTACATCCCTGTACCAGCGTTGCCTGTTGCCAGACGAAATTCCAAGTGCCCCTAACAGCCCTTATCAGGCATCTGTACTTCGGCGGACCGTGCAGTTATTCTGACAAACATTGGAAAGACTGTTTTAATCCTCTAAAGAAAAACACGCATTTTAGAACTGTGGTATTTCGTAGCGAAAGAAAATCCCCCGTGAATCAGTGAAATACGATTGCGCTAATCGATTCCCTTTTCACAACTGCCTGTGATTTTTAAGCAGGAATAAGTTGACGGAACATTTTCCCCCTTATATAATAGGATGCAGATGTCTTAAGACAAAACAGAAAATATTTGATACCAGAAAATATTGGAGGAAATACTATGTGGCTTGCAGATAACTGGAAAGATTATGAAGTAATAGACTGTTCAAAAGGTGAGAAATTAGAGCGCTGGGGTGACTATATCCTGGTTCGTCCGGATCCTCAGGTTATCTGGGATACACCACGCAAAGAAAAAGGCTGGCATAAAATGAACGCCCACTATCACCGCAGTAAAAAGGGCGGCGGCGAATGGGAATTCTTTGACCTGCCACAGCAGTGGAGCATCCACTACCGCAGCCTTACTTTCCAGTTAAAGCCTTTCAGCTTCAAGCACACCGGTCTTTTCCCGGAGCAGGCTGCTAACTGGGACTGGTTCTCTGAACTTATTAAAAAAGCAGGAAGACCAGTTAAAGTCTTAAATCTTTTTGCCTATACCGGTGGTGCTACGATTGCTGCCGCAGCAGCAGGTGCATCCGTTACCCATGTAGACGCTTCAAAGGGTATGGTTACCTGGGCCAAGGAAAATGCTGCTTCTTCCGGTCTTGCAGATGCACCAATCCGCTGGATTGTAGATGACTGTGTCAAATTCGTGGAACGTGAAATCCGCCGTGGCAACCACTACGATGCTATTATTATGGACCCTCCATCCTACGGCAGAGGTCCCAAGGGTGAAATTTGGAAAATCGAAGAATCCATCCATCCACTGGTCAAACTCTGTGCACAGCTTCTGGTGGACAGACCTTTGTTCTTCCTGATTAATTCCTATACTACAGGCTTACAGCCGGCGGTTCTCTCTTACCTTATCGGAACAGAGCTAAAACGTTTCCCTGGCAAAGTCACAGCCGACGAAATCGGTCTTCCGGTCAGTTCCAACGGACTTACACTTCCTTGTGGGGCTTCTGGACGGTTTGAGGGGATTTAAATTTAATGCAAGAAAAGCTGCCATCGGCAGCTTTTCTCATTACTTTCATCAGCGTAAGCTGGAAAAATTGAAGAATGTTGAACTTGCAAAAGAGTGGGCGGTTTGTAAACCGGACGAAAAGAATGGATGGGTTCATAAGTACGAATTGGATATTACTAATTTGAAAATATTAGATTTTCAACAATACAATGTATTAGCCTGGTTAGCAGAATTAATGAAGCATCGAGAAGCGGCAGGCACCAATCGTTATAGAATTTTAGCGAAAGAGTTTGTCCGTGATAATATTGATATTGAAATTCTCGAGGAATTATTGTCGTTGGGCGGTCTTGGTATTCAATATTGTATAAAATCAGAGTTAGCATATTCAAAGTTAGAAGAAATAGACGCAGAGTTGATGAGTGTTAATTATAATGAATTCAATGATAAATATAATCAAAGAGACATAGTCGCAAGGAAAAATATGCGTGAGCTTGTTAACTCAGATGCAAATAAAGTAACCAATGTGTTTAGCACATTATTTGAGAGGTGATTGAATTGAGAGCATATTCAGATGTATATTTAAATGATGTAGTTGAAAATCAGGGGAAACTATTTGGTTTTATTTCTCAAAAATATCCTAAAAAAGATACAGCGGATTTTATTCATGCTTATATGGTAAGTAAGACAAGAAAAAGTATTGATGAAGCCCAAGCTTATGTGAATACTATGAATGCCAATGAATTGTGGGATTATTTTGAAAAAACAGATAAATATGAACTTAAAGATGGAAAGGCACTTAAAGGATTTCTACCAGATTGGATAGGGGAGTTTTATGCTTATTATCAATGGTATTATAATCTCCCGAGTAGTGATGTGGTAAAAATAGTTCCATTAGATTTTTTGATAAAGGCTTATAGCGGGTTACATGATTTAGAACTTGAACTGGCGGTAAAAAAAGTAGGTAAAGTAGATTGAAAATTGTTTGTTTTCATAATCCAGAAGAAGAAAATGGTTATCTAAGTAATTGGTATCCAAGTCAATTTATTATGAATAATATCACCCTTCATCAGCGTAAGTTTTTTATATATAAATCAGATACAAATTTGCATTTCAATTAAACGTCAAAAAGGCATGACGTTAATCCGTCATGCCTTTTCATTCCTATCCTTTTCGAATCTGCTCATTAATAATCTTCATGTCCAATAAACTTGCACTTAGCAATATATCCACCACACCAGACGGCTCCTGCCACCGTTACAGACAGTAGACACTTGAATACCGCCAGTGTGATGATTCCAATTGTAAGATTTCCTGCAAAGTATGCAGAAACCACCCCCTGTATTGGTTTACATAACATAAGCCAGCCTCCCACATAAAGGGCTAGCAGCGTTCCGATGACAGAACAGAGTGTTCCGATCATCAGTCTCAGTGTTTTATGGCTAATCTGTGTTTCCTCTGCCTGTTTTGTAACTTCTTTCATCCTAATTCCCCTCTTCTCTAACATATCCCTTAGCATTTCTACTTGTTTAAACTTTTCAGATAAAAATTTACATTTCTATATCAAATATACAATTTTTTTGTCGAAAATTCAAGTGATTTTCTATTGCAATCTGTTGTAATCTGTTGTATCTGCGCCTTTCTTACTTTATAATAGTAACACAGTAAAAAGAATTTTTTTCAGGGGTGACTCTATTATATGAATGGTCCGAAAAAACTACAACAGATATTGGCTGTTCTCTTTATCTTTACAATTTTATTATGCAGCTGTAGAAAAGCAGAAAATACTCTATCCACAAAACAGGAACCTTCACTGCCAACTATTGTAATTGGCAGTGACAATTATCCGCCTTTTAATTATAGCGGAACAGACGGCAGACCAACCGGCATTGATGTGGAACTTGCCACGGAAGCCTTCCACAGAATGGGCTATCAGGCTGAATTTGTCACCATCGACTGGGAAAATAAAAAAGAGCTTCTGCAGGATGGCAGTATCGACTGTGCCTGGGGCTGTTTTAGTATGGACGGACGAATGGATGAATACAAATGGGCGGGACCTTATATGATCAGCCAGCAGGTGGTTGCAGTCAGTCCAGACAGCAATATTTACACCCTGCAGGATCTTGCCGGTAAAAACATTGCCGTTCAGGCCACCACGAAACCGGAAGATATTTTTCTCAACCAGACCGATCCCGACATTCCAAACATTAACGGGCTTTTCTCCATGCAGAATCGTGAGCTGATTTACCCAATGTTAAGCAAAGGTTATGTGGATGCAGTTGCTGCCCACGAAACTTCTATTTTACAATATATGTCCGATTATCATGTGGAATACCGCATTCTGGATAAACCGCTTCTTACTGTCGGACTGGGTGTGGCTTTCTCTCTTGATGATACCAGTGGGCTTAACGAAGAGCTGTCTGATACTTTAGAGGAAATGCAAAAGGATGGAACCTCTGAGAAAATCATCGGAAAATACTTAGCGCATCCAAGTACTTATCTGGAGGTAGAAAATTATGAAGTCAAATAAGAACAAACCCTTTAGACTGCGTTTTTTCTGGCCTTTTTCAATATTTCTTGGCATCCTGTTCTTCCTTCTGGTATTTTTTACTTCCGCAAATGATGATATCGAATCCACAGAAGAACACCTTGCAGATACGGTTAATTATTTGAAGAAACAATGCTCCACCTACAGCAATTTAAATTTAGCCTCCGAAACAAAGAGCCTGATGCGTATTATTGAATGCTGTCAGCAGGCTGCCCACAATATTTCTACGGATAACCGTCTGCATGGCACAACATCCATGGAAAAAGCTTCCATGGAAGAATTTACAAAAGACCTTTATATTACCGGCATTATTTTTCTGGATGAAACCGGAACTGTAACCTCTGAATATTGTACTGATTCCATTGGCAGTGCCGGTCTAACCGATACGCTGGAAAAAGAAGTTCTTCTGGATGTTGCCATACATCCGGAAAAAACATACTCTTCCAGAATCGACTGTGAAGATGGCTCTTATATCGATCTGGCAGCGGTAGGACGTACCGATACCTCTGGTATTATTGTAACTTATTACCATACACCACTTGATTACATTGAAAGTTACAGCATCTCTTTTCAGAATTTGCTGTCTGGCTACAGTATCAGCCGTAGCAGCACCATTGTCATTACCAGTGGTGATAAAGTGATTGCCTCAAATGAAGAAAAACTCGAAGGAACAGATATTAAGAATATTGAAGTACTACAGAATATAAACAAAAAAGCGGTGAGTGGACAGATGGTTCATGTTCATAATACAGTCTCCTCACCAAAGCATGTCTTTGGTATGTTAGACCAGGGGCAGAATTATTATATCTACGTCTATCTGCCTGAGCATGCAGTTTTTGAAACGACTCCGCGAAAAGTATTTTATTATATGTTTGGTTATATCTGCCTTCTTCTGATTTTCCAGATGCTGCGCTGGAGGACTGACCAGAGCTACCAGGAAGCCCAGTTGAAGAGGGATAAGCTCTATCAGGAATCACTAAAGGAGGCTGCCAAAAAAGCAGAAAGTGCTAACCTTGCCAAGACTGAATTTTTGCAACGGATGAGTCACGATATCCGGACGCCGATTAACGGAATCCGTGGTATGGTGGAAATTGCCGGACATTATAAAGATAACCCTGTCAAGCAGCAGGAATGTCTCGGGAAAATCCGGGAGGCTTCTGGTCTGCTCTTAGAACTTGTAAATGAAGTTCTTGATATGGGAAAACTGGAATCCGGCGAAATTGTCTTAGAATCCCGCCCATTCCATGTTCTGCACCTGGTCCATGATATCACCACCATCGTAGAAAAGCAGGCTGCGGAACGTGGCATCGAAATTATTTCCGGAGTTCCTTCTGTCCAGCATCCCTGTCTCATCGGAAGTCCTATTCATATCCAACGGCTTCTTATGAATATTGTAAGCAATGCAGTAAAATATAATAAGGAAAATGGAAAAGTCATTCTAAGCTGTCATGAAGTACGTTTCACGGAAGATACTGCCTGGATTGAATTTACCTGCTCAGATACCGGAATCGGCATGAGCAAAGAATTTCAGGAGCATTTATTTGAACCTTTTACCCAGGAAAGCCATGATGCCCGTTCTACTTACAACGGTACCGGACTTGGCATGGCAATTGTAAAGAATCTTTTGGATAAAATGGGCGGAACCATTGATTTTTCCAGTGAAAAGGATGTCGGCACCACTTACCGGATTACGATTCCTTTTTGTATCGACCATAACGCCGCTTCTACTTCCGAAGCAGAAACTTCCGATGAAGAAATCTCTCTTTCCGGCTATCATATTCTGCTGGCTGAAGATAATTTGCTAAACCTTGAAATTGCAGAATTTATTCTGACTGATGCCGGTGCAGTGGTTACCAAAGCCTGCAATGGAGAGGAAGCACTACAGCTTTTTATGGAGGCTTCTCCTTATGAATACGATATCATTTTAATGGATATCATGATGCCGGTTATGGATGGTTACCAGACAACCCGTGCCATCCGTTCCTTAGACCGTCCGGATGCAAAAACAATTCCGATTCTTGCCATGACTGCAAACGCCTTTGCAGAAGACCGTCAGAAAACTTATGCTGCCGGTATGGACGAACACCTTACCAAACCACTGGATACGGAACTTCTTTTAAAAACAATTGCTAAATACACACCAGAGAAAAAAGCTACTATGACACCATAGTGCAGTGGGAGCTTTCTCTTCTTTGCCAGACAACCGTAAGAAACTGCCGGCAGCAGGTTCTTACGGTTATTTGATATTATTAGAGTCTCTACCCAATCTGATGCCCAACAATTCGATAATAGGTTCTTGAGGTCATCTTGTATACCAGAAGATAAATAACTGTAAATACTGCAATCGTACCAAGGAGACAGTACGCAAACAGTCTTCCATTATTCAGATTCATCACTGCCAGTATCATCCGGATCATTGGAAACGCTGCCAGCACATGTAGCGCAGCGGTAACAATCGGTAGTAAAAATACCATCCGAATCTGTGCACTGATTGTTTTCTTTACCTCTTCATTGCTCATTCCTACTTTTTCCATAATGGCAAAGCGCTCTTTATCCTCATATCCTTCCGAAATCTGCTTGTAAAAAATAATAAGTACGGTAATCATCAAAAACAGGATTCCAAGGAAAATACCAAGGAACAGAAAGCCACCATACATCTGCCGGAAGGAATCTTCATTTTCTGCCCTGTTTTCTATCATGATATAATATTTACCGTCGTGCCCTTCTTCCATGCCGGATGCACCAATTGCTGCAGACACTGCATTTCCACAGGCAATTTTTTCTTCCCTGTTTCCATCGATGTCGATATACAGAGAATAATAATAGCTGCTGGCATTTTTCCCATAAATCTCTTTCTGTGCTTCATACAACGGTGCCATATCTTCTATATTGTTTACTACCATATAATAGACCTGATTATCCATCCAATGTCCATTTTCAGAAGAAAAATGCTGTTTCTGTAAAATAGGATAAGTATAATCTCCAACCGTAATCGTATCTTTATCATAGTCATCACTGGTTGCCAACACCACTTCGTGATCCGAAAGCTCCGGAACCCTTACATTATAAGCTTCCTCATAATCTTCCCTTGTAATCATGCGGAGCATAATAATATCAGAACTATAATCGCCCTCATCATCATGTTTTCGAATTACAAGATTTCCATCTTCTGATATGCAGGAAAATGTCAGCGTCATCATGCCCTGTTCTTCTTTTATACTGCGGTTCTCCTGCCGGATGGTGCGGTTCACTAACTCCCGCAACGCATCACCTTCTGTAATCGGATTTTCACTGGTAATGGATACTCCGATATCTCCCTGATAACGGGCTGCCAGTTCATCATCCAGTCCGGCATACATACTTACCGTTGAAGAAATTACCACCAGTACCATCGTGGATAAAATACAGATGCTTGCCAGTCCTGCTGCATTCTGTTTCATCCGGTAAATAAGACCAGAGACTGCCACAAAATGTTTCTTTTTATAATAATAACTTTTTCTCTTTCTTAAGAACTTAAGCACGGCAATGCTGCCTGCCATAAATATAAAATAGGTTCCGATAATTACAAGTATTACCGCTACAAAGAACAGAAGCACTGCAGTTACCGGATTATCTACTGTAATTGCCATATAGTAGCCTGCTGCAAGTGTTACAATTCCAACTATTGCCATCAGCTTTTTCGTCTTCGGCTCCCGCTCGCCCTGGCTGCTTCCATGCAGCAGTTCCACCGGTTTGGCAAGCTGTATCTGAAACAGATTATATATAAAGGTCAGCATAAAAATACCGGCAAACAAAAGGATGGTACTTACAACGCCACTTTCTGATACATAAAAAACAATTTCTGCATGGTATCCAATCATGGCATACAATAACATACACATCAGTTTACTGAAAGCAATTCCTGCAACAAGTCCGCCACCGATGGCACCCACTGCCGAAAAAAACGTCTCCAGAAAAATTACTTTTGTCAGATGCCTTTTCTCCATTCCAAGAATGTTATAAATACCAAGCTCCTTTTTTCTCCGTTTCATAATAAAGCTGTTGGTGTAAAACAGGAATATCACAGAGAAAAATCCAATGATAACTGCACCCAGTCCCAACACAAGCTCTACATCCATGGCACCAAATGGCAGTTCATCCAGTCCCGGATTGTGATTGAGGTACAGCATGGTATAAAAGAATGCCACCGTCAGCATCCCGGTCAACAGATACGGCAGGTAAAACTGTCTGTTGTGCTTTATATTATTTACTGCCAGTTTTCCATATAAACCCCTATTCATGTTTCTCACCACCTGTCGTAAGCATCGTCAGTGTATCGGAAATCTTTGCATACAATTCCTCACTGGTTAAATTACCACGGTAAATCTGGTGGAATACTTCCCCATCTTTAATAAACAATACTCTTCTCGCATGGCTTGCAGCCTTAGTGCTATGGGTTACCATAAGAATTGTCTGTCCCCGCTCATTAATCTTATTAAATAATGTCAATAAATCTTCCGTCGCTTTGGAGTCCAGTGCTCCGGTAGGCTCATCTGCCAGTACCAGCTCCGGCTTGATTATCAAGGCTCTTGCTACCGCCGCACGCTGTTTCTGTCCGCCAGATACTTCATAAGGATATTTTCCAAGAATATCAAGAATTCCAAGCTGCGCCGCAATCGGTGTTATGCGCCGCTCCATCTCTTTATAATCCACACCGGATAACACCAGCGGAAGAACGATATTATCTTTTAATGAAAAATTATCCAAAAGATTAAAGTCCTGAAATACAAATCCAAGATTTTCTCTCCGGAATGCGGAAATCTCTTTTTCCCGGATATCCACAATGTTCTTGCCATTTAATATGACCTGTCCACCGGTGGGCTTATCCAGTGCTGCCAAAATGTTTAAAAGCGTAGTCTTTCCGGAACCGGATTCTCCCATGATTGCTACATATTCTCCTTCTTCCACTGAAAAGGAAAGATTCTTTAATGCCTCTACCTGATTTCCACCCAGGCGGGTTGTATAAACTTTTTTCAGATTATTTACTTCTAAGATTGCCATTGTTTTCTCCTCACTTTATTGCTCTGTCATCTTTTCCATTATCATAGCAAAAAAGGAAAATGTCAGCCATGGATTCTGCTTACATTTTCCCTTTATCTCTTACATTTTTGTAAGATTGAAATTATATTTTCTAGCTTTTTTATTGTACCATAATTATATTCCACATTTTTCAGGTGATAAATTTGCTAATATTTACATTTTTCAGGACATAATTTTGTATATCACTTATCTCTACTTCGCATTTCAAGATGTACCTTCGTTCCCACTCCAATCTCCGACTCAATCGTAATTTCATGGGACAGCTTGCGCATAATTTTCCGGCAGAGATACAGTCCGATTCCTGTGGAGCGCTTATCTGCATGTCCATTGTATCCAGTATAACCCTTTTCAAAGATTCGTGGCAAATCCTCCGGTGCAATTCCAATCCCGGTATCTTCGATAACCAGCTCTTTTGTCTCTTGCTCCGGTTCTTCCTTTAAATAAACAGAAATGGTTCCACCGGCAGTATACTTAATGGCATTGGATAAAATCTGTTCGATTACAAATTCCAGCCATTTTTCATCGGTCAGTACCTGTGTGTCAATGGAAGTTAATTCCAGCTTGATTTTCTTTCGCACAAACAGTCTGGCATACTTGTGGATTGCCTCCCGCACTACTTTATCCAACGAAACTTCACCAATCACAAAATCCGTACTTTTCGCAGACAGTCTGGAAAACTGCAATGCCATTTCCACATACTGCTCAATGGAGAAAAGCTCTTCCCACATTTCCTGGCTCCGCTCATCCTCTTCCTCTGCCAGCAGCAGGCGCAGTGCCGCAATCGGCGTCTTAATCTGGTGCACCCACATGGTAAAATATTCTGCCTGCTCCACCTGCCCGTTTTCCAGCTCATTAATCTGCTGCTGCAATGTGATATATAACGAACGAAGCATTTTCTGGTAATCCGTTTCCATCTGTCCCTGCGGCAATGACAGCTTATCCATTGTCACTGCAATTTCAGAAGTCTGCTTTTCCAGCTTCTTATGATGCAGATAACGCCTTGTAAAATCTATGATTACTACCAGTAAATACAAAAAGAAGCACAAAAATGCGGCATATCCCCATTGTGCCAGCGGCACCTGCTCAAATCCGATTACAAAGCACAGGATTCCAAAGCAGGCAAGCACTAATAACAGCCATTTCAGATTTTCTTTCAGATAATTTTTGACAAATCTCATTTCAGCCGATACCCGATTCCCTTCTTCGTAAGAATAAAATCCTCCAGACCTGCATCTGAAAGCTTCTTCCTAAGGCGGTTTACATTTACAGAAAGTGTATTCTCATCCACAAAGCAGTCACTTTCCCAGAGCTTTGTCATCAGCGTATCTCTTGAGACTACCTTTTCCTTATTTTCCATCAGTGTCTTTAGAATCCGCAGTTCATTCCTGGTAAGTTCCATTTTCTTATCCTGATAGGTAAGGACTGCTTCCGCCACCTGAAGCATCACTCCGTGATAGGTCAGCATTTCTCCGGTCTCCGTAAAATCATAGGTGCGCCGCAGCATCGCCTGTACTTTTACCGTTAGGACACTTAAGTCAAAAGGCTTTGCAATAAAATCATCCGCTCCCATATTCACAGCCATGACAATATTCATATTGTCCGCAGCTGAAGAGAGGAAGATAATCGGCACCTTGGAAATTTTGCGGATTTCACTACACCAGTAATATCCATTGTAGAAAGGCAGACCGATGTCCATCAGCACCAGCTGCGGTGCAAACTCCGCAAATTCTTTTGTAACTGCTGAAAAATCTTTTGTGCACTGCACTTCATATTCCCAGTTTTCTAAATGTCTTTTAATACTTCTGGCTATAATTACATCATCTTCCACAAGATAAATCCGGTACATCTTCCCCCTGCCTTTCCGTTTTTCCCATACACTTCACTTTCTCTATGTTTTTCACTCTTTAATCCGGTGTTTCATAATACGGGAAAAGATTTTTATCCTTGTCTTTTTCAAACATGTTGTTGTATTGCAGGATATTATACTGATTCAGAAGGTCTGCATCTTCCCCCTGCGCATCGGAATAATGCAGGAATTCGCCCTGACTCTTCGAATAAAATGCTCTGGAATTCATTGCCGGTATCTCTTCCTGTAAGTCTGCTAAGAACTGGTTATATGCCGGCAGTTCAATACCCGCCTGCTGCAGTGTCATTGTAGATAAGTAATTCAGGCTGGTCAGTTCCACATCTTTACTTTCACTGTCATAATTCGTCCATACAAAAAATGGTACTGTAAATAATTCCTGCAGTTCATCCAAGGTAAGACCGGATAATCCCTTGCCATTCATGGACTGATAGAAATTATTATTCAGACTCGGCTGATGGTCTCCGAAAAATACGATTTCGACCTTGTCATCCACATTTTCAAAATAAGTAATCAGATTTTCCAGTGCCTTGTCGCTCTCATGAATCAGGCTTAAATACTGGTTCACATCACTGAAATAATGATTCTTAAGATTTATGGTATTCTGGAAATTATCATAATAATCGGTATAGCCACCGTGATTCTGCATGGTAACACCTAAGATAAATAATTTTTCATCGGAAGTCTTTGCCTCATACTGGTCAATTATTTTATTGTATAATTCCTGGTCGGTAATATATTCCCGCATGATATTGGTCTGGTCGAAATCATCGATAAAGAGACTCTCATCGAAGCCTAGCAACGGATAAACCTTGCTTCTGCTCCAGCCGGACGCATAGTAAGGATGCATGGAAATGCAGGAATATCCCCGCTCCTTTAAGGTGCTCACCAGGGAATACGGTTTCTTTGACATATACTGCTGATAAGGCACAGAGCCACTTGGCAGGAATGCCATGGAATTTCCCGTCAGAAATTCCCACTCGGAATCCGGTGTCTTTGCACCAAAGACAGAAGACAGTGCATATCCCTTAATAACATTGGTGTCCATGGAATCGAAAAATGGTGTTACCTCTTCCGTTGTCTCAAATCCATAATGGGAAATCACACTCAAATCCGCAAAGGACTCATTCATAATGACAATAATGGTCGGGTCATCTTCCGAGTCTTTATTCTCCAGTGCCGGATATTCTTTGGAGATCTCTTCCACCACATCTTTTGAGTATCCATCCGGCTCCGCCACAAAGGAATCCCGGATGCTGAGTACAAAATTTAAGATATAGCCGTTGCGGTAAGTTCCTTTCTGTTCCCAGGATTCCATTACCGTATCTTCTGCGGCAATTCCCACATAAATTCCCATCACCAGTGCTGCCGCAAAGGCACTGATCCGGAGCATCCATTTCTTTTTAAATTCAAAATTCAGCTTTCTTATAAAGGCAACATATATCATGCTAAAAAGTATGACATAGACCGCCCGGTCTTCCAATACAAATTTATAATTTGCCGCTACGGAAAGTCCGGTGGATGCCGCTTTCAAATCTCCGAAAGAAAATTCATTTCCACGAAACTGATAGACAAAGTAATTGATTCCTGCAAGGCTTAAAAGGAAAATATGTCCTATCATGCAGGCAATCTTCGGCTTTGCTGTAATCACTAACATGGCAAAATAAAAGACCATGCAGCAGAGCACATTCCATCTGGTGTGATTCACACTGATTTTCTCCCGCAGCTCTGCATCCAGCAAAAGATACTGCACCATATGCTCCGTCATGATGGCACTTAGGAAAATTTCAAGAGCAGCCCAGAGTGGATTGGCTTTCTCCGGCAATGTAATCCTAAGATTTTTGATTCCAAAATAAATCAACCCTGCGGCAACTGCCAGTAGCACATTTACCCCACCATAGAGACAAAAGCCCAACATCACTGCAAAAGCAATGAGTCCGGCTCTTATATTTGTCTTCTTATAATCCAGTCCGATAAGTCTAACTGAATATTTTTTATTCTGCTCCGTTTTATCCTGTACGGTCTTATTCTGTTCTATTTCATTTCTTTCTGCTTTATTCTCATTCATTCCTTACAATCCTGCCGTTTTCTTCTGTGACAGAACTTCTGTCCATCCGCTACTATAACGCAGGTCTTTTTTGTTTGCAAGTCTCTTCACAAAATCTTAAAGAAATCTAAGCGACTGCAATCGGTCCCATTCCCATTGCCCAGCAGATGATATACAAAATCAGAAGGTGCGCCGGATAGAAAATGTAGAAAAAGTATTTCAGGGAAAGTCCACGTTTTCCATTATAAAATGCAATCGGAATGAATGCCAGCGGTGCGGTAAGCTCCCAGGAAAATCCGATACATCCTGCAAGCAGCTGGTAGGATTTTTTCTTACGGAATACATAGAGTAATACGATGCAGGCAACGCCAATTCCGGCATAGTCGGTATTTAAAAATTCTGCTACAAGGATTCCTGCTGCAAGAATTCCCGCATCAAAAATAACTTTCTTAAACTTCGCAAACCGTTCCTGATTCTCCACTGCCTGGAATCCCCACATAACCATCAGTCCGATAAACAGTGTAAAAAATACATTCTGGTAACCGGATTCCAATATTTTTCCATTGAATAATAAGTCAAATGGAATTTCAGATACCAGGCAGAAGGAAAGCAGACGAAGTGCATATTTCTTCACATCATGAGTATGTTCAAAGCCTTCGATTAAAAGAAAACAGAAAATCGGAAATGCCAGTCTTCCGACAAAACGCATCATCTGATATGTAATCACCAGGGTACTGTTGGCATCAATCCATGCATTCAGATCTGCCGCCTCATTCATGCCACGGACTACCAGCAGTCTGCCAAGAACTCCGGCTCCGATATGGTCAATTAACATCGTTATAATCGCAATGATTTTCAGTGTGCTGCCACTGATTCCTTTTCTTTCTTTCATCTTAATTCCTTCTCTTTCCCTTACTGCTGTGCCTTATCTGCCTTGCGTTTTGCAATCCGTCGGTCAATACGCTTATGCAGTAATACCACCACACCACCGATAACAAATGGAAGTACGAATGTTGCAAAACGGTATAACAATGCCGCAGAACCGGCTTCTCCGGTTCCTACCAATACTGTAAACAATGCGGTAAATACAAACTCTGAGGAACCGATTCCTGCCGGAGACGGAATGACTGCTGCCAGCATAAAAGCAAGGGAAGTAACTGCCCAGGACTGTAGCAGTGTCAATCCATATTCCCGATATAAAATCACGAATGGTATGCCATAGCAGAATGCAAATTTCAACAGATTCTTAGCTACAATGGATGCGATTAGTTTTCCCTTGGTCAGAAGCATGCCTGCTGCATCCTCTAAGATGCCACACTGTTCCCGTAACATGGCTGCCTGCGCATCGAATTTTCCTTTGCGGTTCAGCTTGTCCACCAGGAAAAGTAAAATTCCATGGAACTTCTTTGAACAGCAGAATAAAAGTAATGCAGTTGCTATCACTGCCGTCAACACATATCCTGCAATCAGAAGATTAAAATATTCGGAATAATGTTCCTTCATAAATCCGAAATTTAACAGGAAGAAAATAATGGAAAAGATTGCAATCGTTACTTTATGAATCGCATACTCTACCATATACATTCCGGTTCCCTGAAAAACCGGAATTCCTTTTTCATTGAAATAATATACCGCTGCCACACCGGCACCACTGCCTAAGGTTGCCACACGGTAAAATGAGCAATAAAAGGCGCTCTCTATACCCATCCGGTATGTAAACTGTGGATTATACTGCTTTGCGAAGGAATAATTAATCCATCCTTCTACCACATTATACATAACACCGGCACCGCAGATGGTAATGACCACCCAAGGTGCAGTTGTAGAAAGCTCCTTTAAAATTGGTCCGGCTGAATCTCGGAACGTATAAATGATAATTGCTACGATAGCAATTACAAAAACCAGTTTCAATATTTGCTTTGTCCGCTTATTAATAAAACCTCACTCCCAGTTCTCTTTTTCCTCTGCTGCCTGTCTATTTTACCACGTATCTCCATGGATTATTCGTCACACACAGGATTATATCAAATATCCATTTTTTGTCAAACTTCTGTATTATATTTCCTGGCAAAAAGTGCTATACTTTAATTATCTGTATATAAGAGATTGCAAAAAGAATAATTTCTAACAGATTGAATTTTGATTATCCAAAGGGCTTCTTTTTTCGCTATAAAATACCGCAGTTCTAAAGTGCATGTTTTTCTTTCTGTGATAAAAACCGTCTTTCCAATGTTTGACAAAAGTACTGCACGGTTCGCCGAAATGCGGATGCATGATAAGGGCTGTTAGGGGCACTGGGAATTTCGTCTGGCATCCGGCAACGCTGGCACAGGACGTGCCAGCGAGGCGCATCTGAACATGGATGTGAATTTGCGCCGGTTGCCAGAACGAACGAAATGTAAATCGAAATTCCCAGTGCCCCTTGCAGGCTTTATGTTGCATCCGCATCCGGCGGACAGTGCAGTACTTCCGTCAAAGCAGGCGGAAAGACAGTTTACAATCAAGAAAAACATGCACTAAGAACTGCTGGCATTTCATATCAAAGAAAAAGAATTCCCTTCGGATAATCAAAATTCACCTGCAGACTTATGTCTCCTTTTTGCAATCACTTAAAATATAATTAGTTGAAAGGATTGTTGTTATGCCAGGATTTACCACCCACTATTTATTTGGACTGAATTCTTTTCGTGAATTAGAGGAACCGGATCTTGTTTCCTGCATCCGTAAATTTCCGCATGCATTCTGTATGGGCTTACAGGGACCGGATATTTTCTTTTATTACCTGCCGTCCTACCTTCGCTCTTCCGGAAATATCGGGCAGTTGGCACACCACAAAAATACCGGTGTTTTTCTTATCCAGCTTTTAAAAAGTAAGGACATGTTCTTGGAAGAGACGGAGCAGCAGATTGCCATTTCCTATATCTGCGGCTTTCTTGGACATTATGTCTTAGATACTACCTGTCATCCATATATCTTTGCCAAGTCACACTATGGCACTTATGATAAGGGTTATTTTGGTCATCATGTATATCTGGAAACAGATATTGATGCAGAGCTTCTTACCTATTATAAGAACTGTGCGCCATCTGAATTCAACCAGAGTGCCACCCTGCACATCAGCCGGAAGGAACGGCACATCATTGCTTCTTTATTATTAAAGACTTACAGCTCCACATATAAAGAGTACCGCTTTACTTACCGCTCCATGCAGGCTGCCTTAGAAGCTGTGCAGCTTAATACCGCATGGATTCGTGACCCGCAGGGCAAGAAAAAAGTCCTTGCCCGTAAAATCGAGGCAAAGACTTTAGGTTATGCATGTATTTCTCCGTTGATTCCAAGTGACTACTTTACTTTTACGGTAGACCCGCTGAATCTTCGTCATTTCCGTTGGCGGAATCCATGGAACAAAGAAGATGTCTCCCATGAGTCCTTCTTTGACCTTTTGGATACTGCGGGAACCCGGTATCAGTCCATCTTAAATAAAACTGCAAGACTGTTTACGCTTCCAATCGGAACGCCGGTTTACCGGGAACAGTTAGATGCACTTTCCTTAGAGCTAGGAAACAACTCTTATGATTCCGGACTTCCATTAGAGAAAAAATCCTGAATCTGACCACAGATAATCTCCATGAGGCGGGTGCGGGCTTCCACACTCGCCCATGCAATATGCGGCGTAATCAGTAATTTCTCACTGTCTTTGATTCTGCGCAGCGGATTTTCCGGACTCATCGGTTCTACCCGGAGGACATCCAGTCCTGCTGCCGCAATCTCACCCTGTTCCAAGGCTTCTGCCAAATCCTCTTCTACCACAATCGGTCCTCTTCCAAGGTTTAAGAAAATAGCCGTTTTCTTCATCTGATGAAAAGCTTCTTTATTCATCAAATCCAACGTGTTTTCATCCAACGGTGCATGAACGGATACAATATCCGATTCCTTTAACAGTTCTTCGAAGCTGACACGCTCATAGCCCGGCTGGCTGTTTCGTCCGGAAGTGGAATAGTAAATGACACGACAGCCAAAGGCTTTTGCAATATCTGCAACTCTTCTTCCGATATTTCCAAGTCCGATAATGCCCCAGGTCATTTTTGCCAGCTCTCCGAAATGTTTATCAAAGTGGGTAAACATTTTATCTCCGATATATTTTTCATCTTTTACATAACGGTCATAATAAGGCAGTTTTTCCAGTAAATAAAACAGCATGGCAAAGGTATGCTGTGCCACCGATTCCGTGGAATATCCCGCTACGTTGCGCCATGCAATACCACGTTTTTCAAGGTATGCCTTATCGAGATTATTCGTTCCGGTTGCCGTCACACACACAAGCTTTAAGTGGCTTGCATTTCCAATGGTCTTTTCGTTAACTTCTACTTTATTTAGTACCAGCACATCTGCATCCACGCTTCGTACTGCCGCTTCCTCTGCTGTCGAGAAATCATATTTTATAACTTCTCCCAATGCATCATATGCGGATAAATCAATATCCTCTCCAATTGATTTTGCATCTAAAAAAACGATTTTCATTTTATCTCTTCCTCCTGCAATGCTGCCGCAATTTCATTCATTTTCTTCTTGTCCAGCCGGTAAAATTTCAACGCAATCAAAGAACTTACCCAGCCGATAATCGGTGTTCCGCAAAATAGGAATATGGTTGTATAACGCAATACCGGTGTCAAGGCATCACCAATCTGCGGAAATGTTTTATTATATCCAATCAGTAACATTACCAGTCCTACAAATGCCGTTCCCAGTGCCGCAAAAATTTTATCTACAAAGGAAAACAGTGCTCCCATCAGTCCCGGTACAAATTTACCGCTGCGGTACTGCTCATAATCGGAGCAGTCTGCAATCATCGGCACCACCATATTATTTGTAATGGACTTACAACCATTTAATAATACAAAGAATAACATAAACCAGAAGGAAATGGCATTAAAATGTTTGAGATTAAAAGTAACCGTATTGATATTGTCCTGCATCAACACCACAATCAATAGTAACTGGAAGAAAATGCCAAGTCCCGTAAATAATACCAGTGCCTTCTTCTGTCCCATCCGTTGTGCTGCCCGGATGCCAACGGTCACTACCAAAAGCGTTGGCAATGCTGCCACCACACCAATCCATCCGGCGATTCCATAATTTTCCATCATGATGCCATAAAGCATAACGCCTACTGTTGTATGGCTGTATACCGTTGCCGCAAACCGGTTGGTGCAGGCTGCCATAATCAGCATACGGATTGGCTTGTTCTGTTTTAAAATCAAGAAAAAATCCCACACCTTAATCTTCTGAGTCTGCTGATGTTCATAGCGTCCCGGCTGGTCTTTCTTCCAGATTCCGATTACCGCCAAAAGTGTTGCCAGTGCTGACAATACCACAACCCAGAATACATATTCCACATACAGTTCTTCGTTGGTAAATCCACCGTATTTCGGCACCAGATAATTGGCTACAAACAAGGCACTGCCGCCGTATGCCGCCATGATGAAAATGGAATCGAAATAAGTGGACAGCGGGCGTTTCTTCGGATTATTGGTAATAATCGTCTGCCCCGATTTGGCAACCACAGTCTGAAAGGTATATCCGATAATAAAAATTGCATAGATAATAATAAAATACGGAATCCGTACCCACTTTGAAATCAGATGTGTTGTCGCAAACAGGAGAACAGCACTGACTGCCATCAGTATATTTCCAGCCACCATAAAAGGACGGAATTTTCCAAACCGTCCTTTACTCTTATCCAACAGAAAACCAACCACAGGGTCAGTTACACCATCAAAAATATTCATTGCTGTTACCAGTGAAGAAATCAACACAACAGAAAAGCCAGCCATGGAATTGGCATAGTATGAGATATAGCCCATCAAAGCCAGATACAGATTTGCTGCTGTATTATTCATGGAAAAAAATGCAATCTGCCAGATCTTTGCATCATTATAATGAATTGTCTTTTCCTGCTCTATCTGTTCACTCATCATTCCTGCTTCTTACTTCTTCAAATAATTCTTTAATGCTACCATCTGTTCTTTTCCCTCAAGATAACCTTCTTCGTATAATTCTTCTAACCGCTTCGGGTCACTTTCGGTTCTGCCTACCCCATGGGTCGTATCCGGTGCAATTACAAAAACGCGTCCTTCTTTTTCCAACCGGAATAATTTTTGCATGGACTCATTATATTTTGCCGGACGCTCCTTCAAATCCTTTACGATATTTGGATAACGCCGATATAATGCAGAAGAAATCTTCGTTCCTCCATCCGTATGCTTCTCATAGCCACGCTCTCTTGTCAGTACGACAATTACCTTATCGCAGCCCTGCTCTAATGCCCTCTCAAATGGAACGGAATCTGCCACGCCGCCATCCAGATAATAGCGTCTGCCTACCTGCACCGGCTTAAAAAATACCGGAAGTGCACAGCTTGCTTCGATAACTGACATGCTGGAGCTGTCTCTTGGCACTTCAAGATACTCTGCTTTACCGGAATGAATGTTGGTCACTGCTGCTTCCACCTGTCCCGGAAATGCTGCAAATGCATCATAATCAAAGGGCAGTAATTTATTTGGCACTTCATCAAAGACGTAATCCAGATTATAAAAGGTCTTGCGGTTCTTATCAAATAAGAACTTAAATCCCTGATAATTGCCATCTGACATATATTTTCTTGCAAGCTCTAAGTTTCTGCCGTGCTGCTTTGACAAATAGGATAAGCCAAAGGCTATTCCTGCCGATACGCCGATAAAATAATCAGGCATTATATTTTCTTCCAGAAATGCGTCTGCCACTCCACAGGAAAAAATTGTCCTGCTGGCTCCGCCTTCAAATACCATTCCAAGTTTCATATGCAATCGCCTGCCTTATCTTTTCTTACTCTACTGTGGTTTTACAATCAGTTTGACACCACTTATTGCCACAACTTCTGCAGTAGTATCTGCTTCTATGGTAACTGCATCGTCATTGCTTCTTGCCGTCCATTCCTGTCCGTTTAATACAGCTGTTCCTGTCTCCTCGATATTGTCAATCTTCATAGTTACACGTACGGTCTTTCCGATGGCATCCTCGTAATTCGTCCGGGTCTTATGCGGGTTTAAATATTTTACTGCCCATGGTCTTGTAAAGAATAACAATACAAAAGATACCACAAGGAATAAAATTACCTGCAGCCAGACTGGGCCTCCTACTGCTGCCACAATCAGGGCTGCCATGCTTCCGCCTGCAAACCAGATGGTTGTCAGTCCTACCGTAATAATCTCTATAATCAGTAATATTACAAAAAGTGCTAACCAGAAAATAATCATCTCCTGCTCCTCCCTTTTCTTCGTTTGCATCTATTATAGCAAAAAGTCATATATATAGGAAGTAGAACCTTCTCTTTTCCTTATGTCTTTTCCTAAGCTTTACAGATTCTTCTCAAGATTATGGCGCACCCGCTTTAAAAGAGAGGATAGCTCATCCGCTTCCTCTTTTGTCATTCCATCCACCAGGAGCTTCTCCACTCCAGAAAAGAAGTTCATCATTTTCAAATGCTGCTGTTCCCCTCTTTTCGTCAGAAGAATCTGCTTTAATCGTGCGTCCTCTTTTAGTTCTTTTCTGGTAATCAGCTCCTTTTTCTCCATGGACTGTAACATTTTGCTTGCTGTTGCCCTGGAAATTAAGAATTCCTGCTCGATGTCCTTCTGGCAGATGACCTTATCTTTATTACAATATAAAAAGCCCAGTGTCCGCCCCTGCATCGGTGCCACACCATCTCGGTGATCCGCACCATACCGGTCGCAGTACATCCCTATCATATTGTGTATGACCCGGATATCGTTTCCAAGTTTTCTCTCTTTGCACATTTCATAATCCTTCTTTTCTTTTCCGAAAAATTCATTGACATATAAAAAATATTGTTATATAACAATATCTGTTAGTATGCTAACATTTATGTTATAGCATACAATTTAGAAAAAAGGAAGTGAAATTTATGTTAAAGACTTTAGCTGCCCAGATTAAAGAATTTAAACGTGATTCCATCTTAACTCCTGTCTTTATGATTCTTGAGGTTCTGATGGAAACTTTAATTCCTTTTCTGATGGCTTCCATCATTGATAATGGTGTCAACAAGGGTGACATCCATCACATCTATGTAGTCGGTGCCTTTATGGTCGTTGCTGCATGCTTCTCCCTGTTTGCCGGAATTATGGGTGGAAAATATGGTGCCCGGGCATCCACCGGATTTGCCCGCAACTTAAGGAAATCCATGTTTGAAAATATTCAGACCTTTTCCTTTGCTAACATTGATAAATACAGCACTGCAGGTCTTGTTACCCGTATGACTACCGACGTTACCAACCTGCAGAATGCTTACCAGATGATTCTCCGCATGTGTACGAGAGCACCGGCCAGTCTGATTTGTGCCATGGCAATGTCCTTCTTCATCAGTCCGAAGCTTGCCAGCGTTTATCTGATTGCCGTTATCCTCTTAGGTGGTGTTCTTGCTATCATCATCCGGTTTGCTACCAAATATTTTAATGAAGCTTTTCCAAAATATGATGACTTAAATGCAAGGGTCCAGGAAAATGTTTCCGCTATCCGTGTCGTAAAAGCTTATGTCCGTGAAGACCATGAAGCTTCTACTTTTAAGAAAGCCAGCGGAAATATTTACAAGCTCCTGGTAAAGGCTGAAAATGTTGTTGTTTTCAACGCTCCTGCCATGCAGTTTACGGTATATACCTGTATTCTTTTAATCAGCTGGCTTGGTGCAAAAATGATTGTAAACAGCAGCCTCACTACCGGTGAGCTGATGAGCCTCTTAACCTACTGCATGAATATTCTGATGAGCCTGATGATGCTCTCCATGGTATTTGTCATGATTACCATGAGTGTTGCCAGTGCCCGCCGAGTTTCTGAAGTATTAAACGAAAAGAGTAACTTAAATAACCCAAAGCAGCCGGTTATGGAAGTAAAAGATGGAAGCATTACCTTCGACCATGTTACCTTCAGCTATAAAGAAGATGCTGCCGAGCCGGTTCTTTCCGATATCAATCTGTCTATTCATTCCGGTGAAACCATCGGTATCTTAGGCGGAACCGGAAGTTCCAAGTCCAGTCTGGTGAACTTAATCAGCCGTCTGTATGACGTAAACGAAGGCTCTGTCTCCGTTGGCGGCATTGATGTAAGAAAGTATGACCTTGATACCCTGCGTAATCAGGTTGCCGTTGTACTGCAGAAAAATGTTCTTTTCTCCGGTACAATTCTTGATAACCTGCGCTGGGGCGATAAGAATGCTACGGAAGAAGAATGTATCCGTGCCTGCAAATTAGCATGTGCCGATGATTTTATCAACACTTTTCCAGATAAATATAATACATACATCGAGCAGGGCGGAACCAACGTATCCGGCGGACAGAAACAGCGTCTTTGTATTGCCCGTGCCCTCTTAAAGAAACCGAAGATTCTGATTCTGGACGACAGCACCAGTGCCGTAGATACCGCAACTGATGCAAAAATCCGCAAAGCCTTTGCCGAAGAGATTCCGGGTACAACCAAGCTGATTATTGCCCAGCGAATCTCCAGTGTCCAGAGTGCTGACCGCATTATTGTCTTAGATGAAGGTAAGATTAACGGCTTTGGAACCCATGAAGAATTATTAGCAAATAATGCCATCTACCGTGATGTCTATGAATCCCAGACCGGCGGCGGTGGTGACTTTGATGAGAATGGAGGTGCTCAGTAATGGCTGAAAAAAGGAAAGTAAAGAATCCGGGCAAATTATTCTGCCGTCTGATGGCTTACATTTTCCGGAAATACGGAATTGCCTGCTTCCTGGTACTTGTCTTTATTGTATTAAGTGTTCTTGCCAACACCCAGGGAACCATGTTTATGAAAACCCTGATTGACAGCTATATTATCCCGATTCTGAATTCACCGGATAAGGACTTTGCACCGCTGGCTGCTGCCATCCTTCGTGTTGCATGCTTTTACGGTGTGGGAGTTTTAAGTACCTTTGCTTATTCTAAGATTATGATTTATGTTACGCAGGGTACTTTAAATGATTTGCGAATCGATTTGTTTACCCATATGGAAACACTGCCAATTAAATACTTTGACACCCATGCCCACGGCGATATCATGTCTGTATACACCAATGACATTGATACCCTTCGTCAGATGATCAGCCAGAGTATTCCGCAGTTAATCAACAGCGTCATTACCATTGTCAGTGTACTGATTTACATGATTATCCTGAATATCCCACTGACTGTTCTTACTCTTGTAATGGTTGGTGTCATGCTCCTTGTCACGAAAAATCTTGCCGGAAAAAGTGGTAAATACTTTATCGCTCAGCAGCGTGACCTTGGTGCAACCAATGGTTTTATCGAAGAAATGATGGATGGTCAGAAGGTAATTAAAGTCTTCTGCCACGAAGAAGAAAGTATCGAAGCTTTTAACAAATTAAATGACCAGCTTTTCCACAGTGCTAACAATGCCAACAAATTTGCCAATATCTTAATGCCGGCAAATGCCCAGATTGGTAACATCAGTTATGTACTCTGTGCCATGGTTGGTGGTGTCCTCGCCTTAAATGGCATCGGTGGATTTACACTGGGCGGACTGGCAAGTTTCTTAACCTTTAACAAGAGCTTTAATATGCCAATCAACCAGGTCAGCCAGCAGTTAAACAGTATTGTTATGGCTATGGCAGGTTCCGAGCGAATCTTCACTCTTTTGGATGAAACACCGGAAAGCGACGAAGGTTATGTTACTCTTGTCAATGTAGAAAAAGATGGAGAAAAGCTTGTGGAGACTTCCGATACCCGAAGCGGACGCTGGGCCTGGAAACACCAGCATCAAGCAGACGGCTCCATTGACTATGTAGAGTTAAAGGGAGATGTGGTCTTCGATGATGTAGACTTTGGATATAATGATGATAAGATCGTCTTACACAATGTAAAATTATTTGCTACTCCCGGTCAGAAAATTGCTTTTGTCGGTTCTACCGGTGCTGGTAAGACCACCATTACGAACCTGATTAACCGTTTCTATGATATCCAGGATGGTAAAATCCGTTATGACGGTATCAATATCAACAAGATTAAGAAAGCTGACTTAAGACACTCTCTTGGCATCGTATTACAGGATACCCACCTCTTTACCGCCAGCGTAATGGAAAATATCCGCTACGGTAAACTGGATGCTACCGACGATGAAGTTATCGCTGCTGCAAAGCTTGCCAATGCTGATTCCTTCATCCGCCATCTTCCGGATGGTTACAATACCATGCTGACCGGTGATGGTGCCAACTTAAGCCAGGGACAGCGTCAGTTACTTGCCATCGCCCGTGCAGCTGTTGCCAATCCTCCGGTACTGATTCTTGACGAAGCAACCAGCTCCATCGATACCAGAACCGAGCGTATCGTTCAGGATGGTATGGATAAACTGATGGCAGGCAGAACAACCTTTGTCATTGCCCACCGTCTCTCCACTGTTAAGAACAGTGACTGTATCATGGTATTAGAGCAGGGCCGCATTATTGAACGGGGCAGCCACGACGAACTAATTGCCCAGAAGGGTAAATATTATCAGTTGTATACCGGACTGCACGGATAAACTTTCTACATGCAGGTTCTGTCATAGACAGTGCTTTATAGCTTTATAGCTTCTTAGCAACGTAAAAGACACGAAGTATGTTTCAACCAACTGTTGTTTGTCTGAACATACCTCGTGTCTTCTTTCGTATTCTATGCAATGTCTGCTATGCAAATGGTTTTGCCACAAATTTTCCTTTACAATATCTGGCAAGAATATTCCGGTCATTGCCATCATAGATATACTGCTTATTTTCGAATGAATTTATCATCCTGCGTGGTTTCATCGTCCGATACGTAACGTTCTACTCTCATGTGAAGGTCGTATTTATCCCTCAATGCCGCAATGGTCTGCATCATCGGAGAAGCATGATGCACATCTAATGCCTGCTGGTTCTCCCAACTGTCTATTAAAAGCACCGTTTTCTCATCCTGCATCGGTATAAAATATTCATACCTTAAATTGCCCTCTTCCCGGCGGATTGCATCTGCCGTTCCGCTGCTTTCCATCTCCCGGGCAAACTTTAATGCATTTCCATTTTCACCGGTGTAATAAAGATTTACTGTTATACTCATATGCGTCTCCCTCCTGATAATATTTTTATTTTATAAATGTAATATTGCAGTTATCAAAATTCTAGTTATAAAGTCTCTAAGAAATGAATCATCAGTTTCTTTAATCCCTGTTGCTCTGTTGCAAGTATTACATTCATCAGATTTGCTTCTAACATTCGTTTCATTTTCTTCTTTAATTTCATATGCGTCACTCCTTTTTTAACGGAGCCCGGAATTTATTTTCCGGGCTCAAACATGCTATAAATGCAAGGGACATATGGCGATGTCCTCCTTACAGTCCAAGGATAACATGTTTTCTGTTCTCTGCAACAAGTGTGACGGATTTTGAATGATCGTTTCAAAAGAACCGGCTCTTATGAATGAAATCTTGAAATTTTGTTTCATTTTATTGCTATGATTTTTCTGTATCACACAGGTTCTTTACACCAATCTCATAATATTGCTTGCTCAGTTTTATATTTTCATCATAACCGGCAGAAAATTCCATTGCAAACATAACATCCAGAAGGTATTTTGTTGCTGCGGAAAATGCCACTGTCCACAGTCCTTCCATCCGGATACTTCCACACTCTGTCAGTGTTCTTGGTGTCAGCAGAACCTCATCCACATATGTTTTCATCCTGCTTTTGCCCTGGGATGTAATCAGAATGGTTTTTGCTTTTGCCCGATGTAAATCCCTTACCAGTTCCACCAGCTTCTTATTATTTCCGGTATGACTAATCATGATGGACAGATGATTTTCATTATTCTGCAATGCCATCATCCTTTGTATATTATCTTCCGCATAAGTATTTGCCACCTTATCGCAATGGAAAAACTGACTGCAGCCGTAGCGTGCCAGATGTATATTCATATCAAAGGCATAGAAATCAATGTACTTGGCCTCATGCACCATTTTTCCCACCCGCGCCAGCTGATCAATCGTAAGAAGACGCTTTGTCTTTTCAACGGCAAGGGTGTCAATGTCCGCAATCTTATTCATAATGGTCATGGCATTTTCCTGCTGCTGTATTACAAAATGCTCTGTGGTCGTCTCCTGTCCACCCTCCGTACTCTGCAATTCACTTAGGAAACGCAGCCGGAATTCTCCATAATCCTGACAGCCGATTTTCCGGCAAAAGCGGCTTACAGCTGCAGTACTGCTATAAGAAACTTCCCCTAACTGCTTTGCTGTCATGGAAATGACAGCCTCCGGATGTTCCATCAGATAATCACGAATATTTCTTTCCCGTTCCGTCAAGTCCTTCCGCTCCTGCATCTGTCGGATAATTTCCATTTGCCATTCTCCTTTTTACGCATTGAATTCATCTAAAATTGCATACAATTCTTCAGCACTAGCTGCCAGATGTGTTGCTCCATGCTCCTTTAAAAATGGAACATCCCGGAATCCCCAGGTCACACTGATACATGGCATACCGGAATTTGCTGCTGTTGCAATGTCCACATCAGAATCGCCTACATAGACCGCTTCTTCACTGCTGCTTCCAAGCTCCTTTAACGCCTGCATAACAGTGTCAGGTGCGGGTTTCTTACGAATGCCATCTTTTTCTCCAATGGCAACTTCAATCTTTCCTTTAAAATAAATCTGCTGTAATTCCTTTACTGCAAAATCCGCTTTATTTGAAACAATTGCAAGGCGATAGCCCTGTCCCTTTAAGGAAGTAATTATTTCTTCCACGCCCGGATAAAGACAGGTGGTATCATTACAATGCTCACCATAATATTCTTTAAAAGCTGCAAATACATGCTCAAATTCCGGATTTTCCTCTCCGCCCTCTAACGTACGCTCAATCAGCTTGCGGATGCCATTTCCGACAAATTTCCGGACATCCTCTATACTGTGCTGTGGCTGTCCATATTTTTCCAATGCATAATTGGTTGCATCAGTCAAATCCTTTAATGTGTTTAATAAGGTTCCATCCAAGTCAAAGATAACAGTGTTATATTTTTTCATCCTTCTTCTACCTTTCTGTCACTTCCCCCGCCCCATAATTAGCAGACAGCAAATGTAAATCATGCGCTGACATTGCTCATGAGAAGCTGTCCTCTTGTAGCCATATAATTTCTGCCACATTTTCTTTCTCAGACTCCGTACACACGCAGATGTGGTAATCCGGTATCCCATCATACTCTGCGAAGCTTACCGGCTGCTGGATGCCTTCCCGGTAAAATGCGATGCCATTCTCCTTCCGGTGAACTGCAATGCTCTTTAAGGGAAAGGTAATTCCTTCGCCACTCCATTTTACATAGCTTTCCTTGGCTGTCCAGAGGCGTACAAATGCCATTTCTTTATCCGGCTGGCTTTGTATCCATGCCTGCTCGTCCTTTGTGAAGCACTTGTCCAAAAGCGTCTGCTTTAATGCTCTCCGGTGTTCGATGTCAATTCCAACCGGTGCATCAGAAAATACCGCCACTGCATAGTTTCCTGTGTGAGACAGATTAAAATGCAGTCCCTCACAGCCTGCCACCTGCGGCTTGCCATGGGTTCCCATTATAAGCTGACAGGCATCTAAATCTATGCCATTTTCCCGTAACCCATAGGAAAGCAGGATGCCTGCAGCAATACTCCGCAGTCTGTCCTCTTCTTTTTTTATTTTATTTACCTTCTCCCAACGTGTGGGAAGCAATTTTATTTGTTCTTTATATTCCAGATGCTCTTTTAACAGCCGGATATCCATTCCATATATGCTCCACATATCCACATCATAGCACAAATACAAAAAGTTCTCCACATTCTGTTATAAAAAAGAATGTGCCTTGGCGCATTCTCGCGCCTGCGGCGGTCGCCTGCGACATCTACCTTATGCGCCGCAGTGTGCATCCTCGCGGAGCATTTTTTACTTTACAGGAAAGCAATTTCCTGTAAAGTAAAAAATCCCCGGGCAAAATACTTCTCTTCCCATAAGAAGCATTTTGCCCGGGGTTCCACTTTTAAACTATGTAATTAGTCCTGATTGATAGTCTCATTTAAGATTCCAGTAATCTCTTTCATGGACTTTTCAAACTCTTCATCATTGTTGTTATTGAAAATCAGTAAATCATCTTTTACATTCGGATCATGCAGATCTTCCGGAATCTCAAAGTTACAGGATGCAATATATTCATCCCAGTGCTCTAACTTCCAATCATCACGGTCAGATGCTCTGGTAATCATTCTCTCATGGACGATTTCCGGATCTGTCTGTACCCAGATTGTTACTAATGTAGCATCTTTCTTTGCCAGCTGGGCTTTCAGACCTTTGATATATTCCATATCACGGATTTCTCTTGTAAATGGTGCATTGATAAGAACCAGATCTTCATACTCCAATGCCTCCAGTGCCAGATTTACAACACATTCATATTCATAATCACGAATGTTCTTCTCAAAGAAATCACTGCTTCTATTATATGGCTGTCCAGCCACTACAAAAATCTGTTTAGATAATGTAATTAAAGTATCCTTATCCAGATATACAATATGATTTAATCTCTTTGCCAGTTCTTTTGAAATATATGTTTTCCCGCAAGCTGGCGGTGATGTTACGATAATCAGTTTCTTGCTCATTTCTACTTCTTCCTCCGTATGCCTGTTCATTTTTCCCTCTATTATAAAACAGGTTTTCCGATAGAACAAGGGGTTTTTTTTACTTTTTTTCCTATTTTTTCGTAAATATGCAATATTTTTTAAGATAATAACAGCCGTTTATCTTAGAATTTCTCCGTTACTTTCGATTACTTTTTTGTACCAGTAAAAGGATTTCTTTTTGGTTCTCTTCAAGGTGCATTATATCCGATTGGTGGTCTCCCACTGTCGGTTTTCCGCTGGCACTGATGGCATCTCCTAATACGATGGTCAGTACCTTCTTATATTTATCCTTAGAAAGTGGCAGAAGATTCTGCTCATCCTTTACCAGTGTAATTGCTTTATCGGATACCTGATATGCCATGTCAATATGCTTCTTACAACGCAAAATATCAAGGGCGGACTCATCCGGAATCAGAGTATGCGATTTCTGTTTCTCATGCAGCTTCAAAGATGCTTTTGTTGCCAAAATATAAGTAACCGCCTCATTCAGACGTTCTTCTGAAATTATGCCACTCTTAACTGCCTCTAAAACAGTCTCGTAATCCTCTTTCAGATTCTTCGTAAATAAAAGCATGTCACAGCCTGCATTGATGGATTTCGGAAGCAGCTCTTTACGTCTTCCGGCACAGCCAAAGCCTACCATATTGGTGACATCTGTAGTAATCATTCCGTTGAAACCAAGCTTTCCTCTTAACAATCCCTGTAGCAGTTCTTTCGATAATGATGCTATATGCAAAAAAATGCCCTCTTTCCACACTAATTTGATTTGCACATTTATTTTATCCGGTGTATATTTTTACTGAAGTATTTTACTGAACTGCCAAAAGAAAGAAGGTCGAAAAAATGGAACACATTACAAGAAATGATGCTTTTGCATTACTGAAAAAATATAACAAAGACCCTTTTCATATTCAGCATGCGCTTACGGTTGAAGCTGTTATGAAATGGTATGCCAATAAATTAGGCTATGGCGAGGATGCTGAATACTGGGGTATCGTGGGACTGCTTCACGATATCGACTTCGAATTATATCCTGCCGAGCATTGTCTTAAGGCTCCGGAATTGTTAAAGGATGGCGGCGTTTCGGATGACATTATTCATGCGGTCTGCTCCCACGGCTACGGCATTACCGTAGAATGTGGCACAACCATTGATGTGGAACCGCTTCACGAAATGGAAAAGGTCTTATTTGCTGCAGACGAATTAACCGGTCTTATCTGGGCAGCCGCACTGATGCGTCCGTCCAAAAGCACGAAAGATATGGAATTAAAATCCCTAAAGAAGAAATATAAAAGCAAAGGCTTTGCTGCCGGATGTTCCCGCGAGGTCATCGAGCGCGGTGCCGCTCAGCTTGGCTGGGATTTAGAGAAACTGCTTACCATGACTTTACAGGCAATGGCGGCAACCGAAGATGAAATTAAGGCGGAAATGGACGCGGAATAATTTTTCTGTCTTGCTCCTGCCCTCTTCCTATGTTAAAATGTGAAAAAGCATATATTATACAATCTATATGGCACTTTCTATAGTTCAAATCCGGTTCTGCATAGAACCCAGCATTTCTGTATCTATCTATGCTTTTGATTCACTATTTAACTAAAAAGCAGGAGCGATACAGTATGGAAATACCTGCCATTATTCGATAGCAGGTAATCTTTTGCCACTGGATATGATATTTATTTTCTATTGCTGCTTATCCTCCTGCCACACACAAGGAGGACTTGCCTATGACAGGAAAAACACATGAAACAAACGAAGCAACGAAACTCACACCGGTGGCGAACCGCAAATTTAAGGACACTGTTTTCCGGATGTTATTTTCGGATAAGGAAGCACTATTATCCCTTTATAATGCAGTTAATAACAGTCATTACACGGATTCCGGTGCACTTGAAATTGTAACCCTGGAAAATGCCATTTACATGGGAATGAAGAACGATCTGGCTTTTATTCTGGACATGAATCTCTATCTATACGAGCATCAGTCCACAATGAATCCAAATATTCCGCTTCGGGATTTATTCTACATCGCAGCGGAATACCAGAAACTTGTGGATAAGAAATCCCTGTATTCTTCTGCACTACAAAAAATTCCAAATCCCCATTTTATTGTATTTTATAATGGAAGCACACCGATAGATGACTGCTATACCAGCCGTTTGTCAGATGCTTTTTATCATGCAACCGACAATCCATCGTTGGAACTTATTGTTACTACATTCAATGTAAACGCAGGACACAACACCGAGTTAATGTCCCATTGCCAGATATTAAAGGAATATTCCATTTATGTTGCAAAGGTTCGTTCCTTTGCAGAACAGATGCCTTTGGATGATGCCGTACAAAAGGCTGTCACCGAATGCATTCAGGAAAATATTCTGGCAGATTTTCTTAGGAAGAATCAGGCGGAGGTAATTGCTATGAGTATTTTTGAATATGATAAAGTTGAAGAAGAGAAAAAACTGAGAAAAGCTGAATTTGACGCCGGTGTTGAGCAGGGATTAAAACAAGGCGTTGAACAGGGGATTGAGCAAGGATTAAAGCAGGCTTCTACCGATACCGCCCTTCGTCTATTGAATACCGGAAAATTTGATGTAAAGGAAATCGCAGAACTTTGTAATCTTCCTTTAGAGGACGTTACTGCACTCATGAAATAACTTTTATATTACATAAATATTTGATACCTATAGAACCTGCCACCGGCAGCTCAAGAAACCCGCAGACCACCTGTTTTCAAACAGATAATCTGCGGGTTTCCTGCTATAATCCTATTTCGAATTCTATTTCCGGTTCTATCTATATTATATCTTCATTTATAACACTATCACAGCATACCACAACTTTCCTGTTGCTTACTGGTACTTGCTGGTTGCCTTCAGTCGGGTCAGGGCACGGGATAAGGATGCTCTGGAATGATAGTATTCCTGGATGCTCTGCTTCTGCCGCATCTGCTCCTCGGCACGTTCTTTTGCTTCTCTGGCACGGGCAACATCAATCTCTTCCGGATGCTCTGCAGTTTCTACCAGAAGCGTCACACGGTTGTTGACGATTTCCACAAAACCCATGCCAACTACTGCATATTCCCAATTTGCAGTAGCTTCCGGCTGAAAACGCATTTCACCCTCATCAATGGCAATGACCATATCTTCATGGTGTGCTAAAATCTCTTTCTGTCCGTCATATTCCGGAACAATCAGAGAACGGCATCTGCCGGCATAGAATACCCGGTTTGCTGCAATTATTTTTAAATAAAATGTATTTCCTGCCATACCTGTACCTCTATTCTAAAGATGATAGCTTCTATGCATTCTGGTGTTCCATCTCTTCTGCTTTACGAATGACATCTTCTACTGTTCCTACGTTGAAGAATGCATTTTCCGGATACTGATCCATATCACCATCGATGATTGCCTTGAATCCACGAATGGTTTCAGATAACGGAACGTAAACACCCTTTACGCCGGTAAAGTTCTCTGCTACATGGAACGGCTGTGATAAGAACTTCTGAATCTTTCTTGCACGATATACCAGTAACTTGTCCTCATCTGCCAGCTCTTCCATACCAAGAATTGCGATGATATCCTGTAACTCTTTGTATTTCTGCAGAATCTCCTGTACTTTCCGGGCTACCTGATAATGTTCTTCTCCAACGATGTCTGCCTCTAAGATACGGGATGTAGATTCCAGTGGGTCTACTGCCGGATAAATACCCTGCTCTACAATCTTTCTGGAAAGTACGGTGGTCGCATCCAGATGTGCGAAAGTAGTAGCCGGTGCCGGGTCAGTTAAATCGTCTGCCGGTACATAGACTGCCTGAACGGATGTAACAGAACCGTTCTTTGTAGATGCAATACGCTCCTGCAATTCACCCATTTCAGTTGCCAGTGTCGGCTGATATCCTACTGCAGAAGGCATACGTCCTAACAATGCAGATACCTCAGAACCTGCCTGTGTGAAACGGAAAATATTGTCAATGAAAAGAAGCACATTCTGGTGTTTCTCATCACGGAAATATTCTGCCATGGTAAGTCCGGTCTCAGCCACACGCATACGTGCTCCAGGCGGCTCGTTCATCTGACCGAACACTAAGGCCGTCTTCTCTAATACACCGGATTCCTTCATTTCTGTCCAGAGGTCATTACCCTCACGGGAACGCTCTCCAACACCGGTGAAAATAGAATATCCACCATGCTCTGTTGCAATATTGCTGATTAACTCCTGGATTAATACGGTTTTACCTACTCCGGCTCCACCAAACAATCCAATCTTACCACCTTTTGCATATGGTGCCAAAAGGTCGATAACTTTAATTCCGGTCTCTAAGATTTCTTCTGCCGGATTCTGGTCTTCAAATGCCGGTGGTTCACGATGAATGACCCATTCCGGTGCATCCTTCAATGGTTCGCCACCATCGATTGCCTCTCCTAATACGTTGAACAGTCTTCCCAGTGTCTGCTCTCCGACCGGAGTTTTTATTCCGCTTCCTGTAGCGGTTACTTCCATATCACGGCAAAGTCCCTCACTGGAAGCTAACATAATACAACGTACCGTATGATTTCCGATATGCTGTGCCACTTCCATGATGCACTTCTTATCGCCGTTTTTCACTTCAAGGGCGTCTTTGATTGCCGGCAATTCTTCGTCTTCAAATGAGACATCCACTACCGGGCCTAACACCTGTATGATTTTTCCTGTCTTCATGAAAAAGCCTCCTTATCACTGCCTCTTTTTCCGTTTCTGAGCTTTCGCTCCTGCAATGACCTCGGTTATTTCCTGGGTAATTGCTGCCTGTCTTGCACGATTATATAAGATATCCAGCTCATGGAGCATATCTTTGGCACTTTTGGTTGCTGCCTCCATTGCCATCATTCTTGCGTTCTGCTCGCAGGAATAAGACTCAACTAACGCTCCATAGATGAAACCAACTACATAATCCGGTACAATTCGATCCATCACTGCCTCCGGAGATGGTTTCAACGCCAGTTCCTCCATCGGAATATCTGCAGGCAGTTTCACGTTAAAACTTGCTTTCTTCAGTGGGAGCAGCTGTCTGATCTGTGTCTCCTCCTGAATTGCATTGACCATGCTGGTATAGATGATATAGACTTCATCTAACTCTTCTTTCCGGTACAGCTCCAGAAGTTCCTCTGCAATATTTCTTGCACGGTTTAGTGTCGGATTCTGTACGGTATAGTGGAACTGCTTATCAATCTCAATTCCACGCTGTTCAAAATAGTGACGGCCTAACTCACCTAATACAAACAGTTTGTTATTTTTATGTGCTTTCAAATGCTCCTCTGCAAGCTTTAATACATTATGGTTATAGGAACCTGCCAGTCCCTTATCTGCTGTAATAACAATATAACCAACCATGCGCTCTTCCGGTTTCTTATCTTCATTTGTCTTAAAATAAATGTCCTCAATATCCGGAAGATGTCTTAAGATTCTGCTCATTTCCGACTGCAGGGTAAAGAAATACGGTTCCGTGTCAGAAAGCATTTTCTTTGATTTCTTCAGCTTCGAAGAAGAAATCATATACATTGCATTGGTAATCTTCAATGTATCATTGATACTCTTCATCCGATCCTGAATTTCCTTTGCATTTGCCATAACAACACCTGCTCATTCCTATTGATTTCTACTGTCTTCGAATTCTTTTGCAGCCGCAATAATCTTATCGGTCAGTTCATCGGAAAGCACTTTGGTCTCTTCGATTTCCCTGCCGATTTCCGGATGCTTCAAATCCATGTATTCAAGAATCTCATTCTGATACTGTTTTACATTCTTTGTTTCTACTTTATCAAATACACCATGGTTTGCCATACACAGTGTCTCTACCTGCTCATGCAGGGAAAGCGGATGGCAAAGCGGCTGTTTTAAAAGCTCCATCAATGCTTTTCCATGCTGTAACTGTGCCTTGGTCATATCATCAAGGTCAGATGCGAACTGTGTAAATACTTCCATCTCACGATACTGTGCCAGGTCGATACGGATACTTCCGGATGCTTTCTTCATTGCCTTGGTCTGTGCTGCCCCACCTACACGGGATACAGACAAACCGACATTGACTGCCGGACGCATACCTGAGAAGAAAAGGTTACTCTCTAAGAAAATCTGTCCGTCTGTAATTGAAATTACGTTTGTCGGAATGTATGCAGATACATCTCCTGCCTGTGTCTCAATGATTGGAAGCGCGGTAATGGAACCACCACCTAATTCATCGCTCAGACGGCTGGAACGCTCTAACAATCTTGAGTGTAAGTAGAATACGTCACCAGGATAAGCTTCACGTCCCGGAGAACGCTCTAATAACAATGAAATCGCACGATATGCTACTGCATGTTTGGATAAATCATCATATACGATTAATACGTCTTTTCCCTGATGCATGAAATATTCTGCCATTGCAGTTCCTGCATATGGTGCAATATACTGCATGGATGCCGGATCACTTGCTGTTGATGAAACAACGATGGAATAATCCATAGCATCATGTTTCATCAGTGTAGATACGATTTTGGCTACGCTGGACGCTTTCTGTCCGATTGCAACATAGATACAGATTACACCTTTTCCCTTCTGGTTAATGATGGTATCTGTTGCAATGGATGTCTTTCCGGTCTGACGGTCTCCGATAATTAACTCTCGCTGTCCTCTACCAATTGGGAACATGGAGTCAATGGACAAGATTCCTGTTTCCATTGGTGTATTTACTGATTTACGTTCTACAATGCCCGGTGCTTCCTCTTCGATTGGACGATAATCATCTTCCTTAATCTCGCCCTTTCCATCAATCGGCTCACCTAATGCATTGATAATTCTTCCAACAAAGCCTTCCCCTACCGGGATTCCGGCTTTTTTCCTGGTACGAACCACTTTGGTTCCTTCTTTGATTCCGGTATCACGGCCGAATAAAATAACACCGATTTCATTCTGTCTGATATCCTGTACCATTCCTTTGACACCGTTATCAAATACAACAATTTCACCATACATTGCATGGTCAATTCCGTAAATGGTTGCAATTCCATCACCAACCCAGATTACGGAACCGGTCTCACGGCTGGATTCATCCCAGTCAAATTCTTCTATCTCGCTCTGGATAATCGAGATTATGTCTGCAGCACTAATTGCGCCCACAGGCTTCACCTCCCTGTTAATTTTCTTTCCAACTGACGTAAGCGGCCTTCATAGCTTCTGTCATATTCTTTATGATGAACCTTAATGATGTATCCGCCTAAGAGATTCTCATCTTCCTTTTCTGTCAGAACAATCTCACAGTCGGGATATTTCTCTGCAAGAATCTTTCTTGCCTCTGCTTCTTCTTCCGGCTGTGGTGTGCCTGCACAGGTCAGTTCTGCACGCAGGATATGATTCTGTCTGTCCCAATAGAGATAAAATGCATCCAGGATATCCTCTATTTCTCCGATATAACCCAGTCTGCACATCATCTTGGTATAGTTCACAAGCACCTTGGATAATCCGGCATCCTGATAAATTTTCTCTATCACGGCATCCTTCTTATGTATGGAAATCACCGGACTTGTGAGAACCTTAAGCAGTTCCGGTGTAAGCTCATAAAGCTCCCGGAGTTCATCTGCCTCCTGTCTTGTGGCACCCAGCCGATACAATACCTTTGCGTTATTTACTGCTTCCTGTGTCATGAGCATCACCTGTTTTCATAATTTTCCGTGCAGCGATGACTGCCAGTTTGGCAATCTCAGCCTGAGCTGCCTGCTGTGCCTTTTCCTGCTCGTTTGCAATATCTTCCTTGGCTTTTTCTAACATATGCTCAGTCTCTTCCCGGGTCTTCTCTACCGAGCGTGCATGTTCTTCTTCTGCTCTTGCTCTGGCATCAATAATAATCTGGTCTGCCTCCGTTCTTGCATCCGATAAGCGTTCTTCATAATCTGCCTTTAATTTTCTGGCATCTTCTTCGCTTTTCTTTGCATCGTCGAACTGCTTCTTTACCATTTCTTCTCTTGCCTCAATCACATTCATGACTCTCTGATAAAGAAATTTACGAAAGACTACATATAATACCAGCAGATTTACAACGGTCCATAAAATATTCCAAAAATTAATGCTAAGCATTTCCCGTACCTGCCTTTCTATAATCTTTCTTTATTATTTTAAGAAGAGGATGATTAACAATGCAATAACGAATCCGTAAATAGCAGTTGCCTCTGCCAATGCACATCCAAGAAGAAGTGATTTGCTGATTTTGCTCTCTGCTTCCGGCTGTCTTGCAATTGCATCTACTGCGGATGATGTTGCTTTTCCAATTCCAAGTCCTGCTCCAATACCTGTTAATACTGCGATACCTGCTCCGATTGCTACTAATAATGTTGATGACATAATATGCACTCCTTTTCTTTTCTACTTTTTTGTTTCTCTTTTTGTTTTTTTCTTCCCTATTCGGTTGCTTCTTTGACGAACAATGCGGTCAGAAATACGAATACATATGCCTGAATCAATCCGTCAAAAATGTCAAAATAACAGCTAAATACTGCTGGCAGAATTGCCGGTACTACCATTTTCAGCAATTCCATAATGACAAATGAACCTAATACATTTCCAAAAAGTCGCATACACAGCGACAATGGTTTGATAAAGACCTCCAGAATATTGATTGGAAGTACTACCGGCATCGGCTCTGCAAAACTCTTAAGCCAGCCCTTTGTTCCTTTCCTGCGGATACCCGCCATCTCAATCAATATGATACTCATCAGGGACAATGCTGCGGTAACATTCATATCCTTGGTCGGTGGTTTAAATCCCAGCAGACCGATTAAGTTGGCAATTCCAATATAGATTGCCACCGTCATAAGATAAGGAATATACTGCTTTCCATTCTCGCCTATGGTATCCCGGAAGAAGTTATTCAACCCGTTTACAGCCGTTTCCAGAATAATCTGTCTGCGTCCCGGATGTTCCACACTTAAGTTCCTGGTCAAGAGTATGCACAGCACAATAACTACTGCCATGATAATCCAGGTTACTACTACGGATTCATAAATGGGAATGCCTCCGAAAATCGGAATTGTAAATACCGTTTCACAGTTCAATTCTTCCATCAGGCTATTTACCAGAGCATCCATCTGTCTCACTTCCTTCTGCTGCTCTAAGGCATTTTTAAATCGTTAAAATTCTAACAAGAAAAAAATGCAAACGCAACCGTTTTCTTCCTGCAAAAATAGGTCTGACCATTTGCTGTTTTTTCGTGTAAATATTCCATATTCTTCTGCAATTTTTGCCAGTTTTTTGGTTGTTTTTTTATGCAATTTGTACACTTGCGTCAATTTGTATATTTTGGTATTAAAAAAATGCAGAAATTTCCTGTTTTTTCACAAACATTTTCTGCATTTTTCTTATTCTTTATAGACTTTATACAATTTTAATCATTAAGCTTACTTCACCAGAATTCCGTGGTGTTCCTCCATATAACCGCCGAAAATGGCATTCTTATAGCCTAATTTCTTAAATGCTTTTACCGCCTTTTCGGACCGGTAGCTGTAACTTCCTATAATATAAAAAGATTTTTCCTTATCCGGGAATCTCCGCAAAATACGGTCTTCCGTTATCTTGTCCAGCGGAATATTCTTTGTTCCTGCCACATGTCCTTTCTGGTAATCTTCCTTTGCCCGGCAGTCAATTATAATTGCATTTTCCGAAGTATGCGCTGCATTGATTGCTTCATTTACAGTCAGACGTTTCTTAAAAATACCCATTCTTCTGTTCCCTTCTTCTTTTGTTATGCTTTTGCCTGCATATAAATCCGGATGTTTTCTTCCAATAAATCCAGATCCACCGGTTTGGCAATGTGTGCATCCATCCCTGCTTCCATACAGGTCCGGATATCTTCCGCAAAGGCATTGGCAGTCATGGCAAAAATCGGTATTTTCGCTGCTTCCTTCTTCTTAAGTCTCCGGATTTCTTTCGTTGCATCATAGCCGTTCATAACAGGCATCTTAATGTCCATTAAAATAATATTATATCGTCCTTCCTCCGCTCTTGCAAACATTTCTACTGCTTCCTTGCCATTTACTGCCCGGTCACAGTCTGCACCTTCCATTTTTAACAGTTCTTCCAATATTTCTGCATTTAAATCATTATCATCTGCTATCAGAAAACGCATTCCTTTTAATGTCATTTTCTCTTTTTCTGTTGCTTGTCCTTTTCCCTGCAATTGCTGCTCTTTTCTTGCCTGTTCGATGCACCGTTTAAAATTTGTCACAAAAAACGGCTTGCTTAAAATACTTTGAATTCCAGCATAACCCGCTGCTTCTTCTATCTCCTTACAATCATAGGCAAAAAGCAGTAATACTGTTTTCTCTCCCAGAATCTGATGCAATTTTTCTGCCGTTGCAACGCCATCCATTCCCGGCATCTTCCAGTCTATAATTACAACATCCCAGGTCTTTGTTTTTCCGGCTTCCACAGCCTGTTCTGCCATATGAACCGCCATTTTGCCGGAATCTGCTGTCTGCACATCAATCCCAAACGGATGCAGCGTATCCATAATATATCTTCTTGATTCACTCTCATCATCAACCACCAGTACCTGGCTTATCTTCTGCAGTTTCCACCAGTTAACCTTCTCCTGGTACTTTATTTTCCGGAAATTCAAAATCACCTCAAAAGTAGTTCCTTTTCCAAGCTTACTCTTCACATGAATGCTTCCACCCATTAACTCCACCAGGCTCTTGGCAATTGGCATTCCAAGACCCGTTCCGGAAACCGGATTAACAGTGCTTTGCACTTCCCGGCTGAATGGGTCAAAAAGATTCTTAAGATACTCTTCACCCATCCCCTGTCCATTATCACTGATCCGGAACTGATACTGTGCAAAGTTTCCCTTTTTCTTTGGTACTTCTGTAATATCAAATACTATCTTACCGCCCTTTGGGGTATATTTTACTGCATTGGATAAAATGTTCAGCAGTATCTGCTTCAGACGTAATTTATCTGCTTCCACTTCTTCTGTTTCTATCCGATGTACATGAATCATGAATTCCTGCCCCTTCTCTCTGATCTGTGAACGGATAATCATATCCAGTTCTTCCACCAGTTCAGCAATATTCGTGTTCATAATATTAAGGACCGTTTTACCGGCCTCAATCTTCGACATATCAAGGACATCATTAATGAGTCCAAGCAGATGTTCCCCTGAATAAGTCAGTTTTCTTGCATATTCCCGGACACAATCCGAATTTTCAGCATCTCTTGAAATCAGTGTAGCCAGTCCCATAACCGCATTTAAAGGAGTCCGCATATCATGGCTCATATTGGATAAAAATACACTTTTCGCTTCATTGGCACGCTCTGCCTCTGCTTTTGCCGTATTTGCAAACAGCACCGTCTCTTCCAATGCAGTATTGACTTCTTCCAGCTTCTCTGCTGCTTCTGCCTGCTGCATTGCATTTCGTCTCGCGTAAGCTACCTTATTCTTTTCATTATAAATCCATAGAATACTAATACCCAGTGCTGCTAACATTGCAATGATAATGCAGGTCACTGTCAGCCAGATATGCAGCATCATAATCTGATAATCTGCCAGTACATTCTGCACAATCGTAATGTCCACTTCACAGGCTATCATATACTGTGTTCCTTTTAATGCACGATACGAAAAATAGTCGGACTCATTTTCACGTTCCAGGGTTATACACCCGGAGCTGCGTTCTGCATAGTCCGACTTCACTTTTTCATAATCTTTCTTATTCATAATCTTTTGTTCATGGTAACTATCAAACAGATTATAATTTATGGTTACTTCACCCGGCTCATTATTAATGCTTGCATATGCCACTTCTCCGTTTTCATCCATGACATAGATATTAGCCTGTCCGTTATAAGCAGACGTTACAAAAAGATCGTTAATAATCTGTGGCCGGAATAGAAATGCAATTGCTTCATATTCTTCCCCATTGACCAAAAAAGAATCTACTGATTTTGCAATTATAAAGATTTCCTCTCCATCCTTCCAGGTACAGTACTGGGCAATTCCTTTATTCTCACCAAATAATTCTGACAATCCATCCTGCATCTGTATTCTGCCATTCAGTCCACGCATGCACAGATATTCACCTTCATCATTGACAAAGACAATATCCCGCACCATATTACTTTCCATAGAGTCAAAATAGTTCTGGTAATCTTTCAGTTCTGCTTCCCTTTCCCCATCCCCGAACATATATTTTTCAATAGAATCTATCTGTTCATAAGTAATCTCCAGACGGTTCCGGTAAGCACGCTCCATCTGTTCCATCAGTTCAGATAAACTCTGTTTGCTGTTCTTATCAATGTATTGATTTGAACCCCCAAGGTCTTTTGACATCCAGCCAAATATCAAAGCCATAACCACAATACATACAATCAATACCGTAAAAAACCTTTTTTCCTGCTTTTCCTTTTTCATCCCGCATAATACCTTCCAATCTGTTTCAGATTATCAGACTGGTTCCTGCAAATTTTGTCGAAAAAGCAAGATGTCTCTGCCTAATTAAATCTTTCCTGAAGTCCGTTTTTCCCTTAAGTCCTCTACCAGTGCATAAACCTCCGGTCTCCGTTCCTTCAGATGTTCGTCTAACGCATGCCGGCGTTCTTTAAAGCGCTCTGCCAGTTCCGGATGTTCCTTTGCAATACGCTCATGTACTTCCCGTCGATGTTCCTCTAACCGCATAGCCAGCGTTCTTTCATCTTTACCGGAAATATTAACAATCTCTTTCAAATGCTCCTCTAAATGCTCCAGCCACTCATCTTCGTCCAGTTCTTCCATATGGGACCAGCTTCCATGTAACAGCTTTTCCACATCTCCTGTCTTTTTCAGCTGTTCTATCTGTGCCACAATCTGCCGCTCTATAGCATCTTCAGTTTCCGAACCAAATGCCCAGACAAATTCCTGCACCCGGTTATCCGCCCGCTTTCTTGAGGCACTGCGCTGTCTATTGTCTACACCGCCCTCCAGCGGATAAGGACGTTCATAACCCATATCCTTTAAAGCAATATGTATTGTTCTTCTTGCGCTGCCCTCTTCTATGATGTGTCCCAGACCAAGCTTTCGCATCTGTTCATTCAAATCTGCAATATGTTCTGTAATATAAAAACAGATACCACGTTTCTTAAGACCCTGATACAGCATTTCCAACTGATCCGCCGCTGTAATATCCATGGAGCCGATAGCACTGGCATCTAAAATGACTGCCTTCGTATCCTCTTTTATATTGTCTTCAATGTCCCGCTTTAACATCTGCACATTAGCAAAAAAGAGATTACTGCTGAACCGGTATATCAGAACGCCTTCTATCGCATGTATCTGATGACTTTCTTTTAAATCCCGGAAATGGCGATGTCCCGGCTGGATTCCAAGAAAACATCTTGATGGCTTGGCAGTACGGATAATCATCTCAGTAAAGGAAAGTATAATGCCAATCAAAACGCCATTGATGGTTCCAAGCATCAGCACGCCAAAGAATGCTCCTAAGAAAATGAAGAATTCTGTACGGCTGACCTTCAACAATCTTGCAGCAAGCTCAAATTCCGTTGCCCCAAGTAATGCAGAAATTACAATTGCCGTCAGCATCGGAATCGGAAGATAGCCGATAAATCCGGTTCCGCAAAGCAGCAATACCAGCATGGATAAACCGGCTATGATTCCGGTCAGCTGTGTCTTACTCTGATACTGTTCTCCCATTGCAGTTCTTGAAACAGAGCCATTAATAGGACAGCAGCCTGTAAATGCTGCCAGGAAATTTCCCATGGAGAATGCAAAAATTTCCTGATTATCATTCATTCGATATCCATTCTTCTGTGCGAAATTATTTTCTGCCAGAAGCGTTTCTGCCATAATGACCACTGCCACCGAAAGGCTGATAGTTACTACCTCTTTCATCGGAAGCATGCGGATATCCGGAATCACAAACTGTGGAAGTCCCGGTTCTACTGCAGACAGCGTCTGGATTCCCCATTCCCTCACCGGAAAAAATTTTGTCATTACTGCTCCTGCTGCCATTAAAAGCACTGCCATTGGAAATTTCGGCATTATTTTCTTTGATACAAGAAGTATCAGAAGAGAAATGCCGCCTAAAATCAGTGATGGCAGATTCACCTTCGTCTGCCCGATATGCTCCACCAGCTCAATGAGTTCTCCAACGCCGGCGGTACCGCCCATTAACTTTGGTACCTGCATCAGAATAATCGTGGTGCAGATTCCGGTAATAAATCCACCCATAACCGGTGCCGAAATATAGTTCACCAGTTTTCCTGCTTTCATAAAATAAAACGCCAATAACCAGACTGCCACAAAGAAAGTAAGTACCGGCACTGCTGCAATTGCTTCACTGCTTCCACTCTCAATACCAAGTCCCACCAGTGCCGAACCGATTAAGGCTGCCGGTGCCGCATCTACGCCAAAAATAAACTGTGGTGAAGTCGAACACAGTGCAAATATCAGAATTGGGAAAATGGAACCATACAGACCATAGACTGCCGGAAGTCCTGCAATCTGTGCATAGCCCATAGCTATCGGAATGGAAACTGCCATAATAATAATACCGGCCAGAATATCCTTTGAAAAATTTTTCTTATCATATTTACGAATGGTAGCTGCAAGTTGTATGCGCATATTATCGCTTCTTTCTACTATATTATTTTTTATTATACGGCAAATAAGATGATTGTACAATTCTTTTGGCAGCAGAAAGGACAGGCTCTTTATCCGTGCCTGTCCTTTCTGTTCTGGTTGTTCTAATTATTCTGTTCTGTTTATTCCATTCTGATTATTCTTTTTTATTTCTGATTATTCATTTTCAGTTGCTTTCTTTCTTCTGAAAACAAACATTCCTCCACAACCTGCTGCAATCAATGTCATACAAACTGCAATTGCAGAATTATCACCTGTCTTTGGTTTACCGGATGTCTTTACGGTTGGCTGGCTATTTGCTGTTGTTGATGCATTTGCTGCTGTTCCAGCCGCACCACCGGAAGCTGTACTGTCACTTCCGGAAGTTGTACCGCCATTTCCGGATGTTGTACCACCATTTCCTGTGGCAGCCGTATCTGCCAGCTTTTCTGTGGTAATAAGATAAGTAGAGCAATGATTCTGTTTTACGGTCAGATATCCTTCTGAATCTACTACTCCCGCATCAATATTTAAAATCGTTCCATTGTCAAATAACCGGCTGTAATATAATGTCTTTCCGGCATACCGGGTTCCCACAAAAATACGAATCTGTGCTTCTGCCGGAAGCTGACCGGAATAATTATACTTAATCTGTTCAATGAAAATATTCTTAATTTACTGCATTTGGAAGCGTGCCCAGCTCACTGTAATCTTTTACAATCTTTACTCCAAAATCATAGCTGGAAACATGATCAACGGCTGACATGGTTCCTTTTCCAAAGGTAAAGGAAAGCTCATCATTGGATTTGATAACAATGTCCTTTGTCTGATTCTCTGCCAATATCTGCCGGAATCCATTGTCGGAAATAGCGGTATCTCCATCTGTTACATCCACTACGCCATTCACTACAACCTGCTTCGGTGTAAAGGAAATCACATCCGCCCCGGAATATACATTGTAAACATTCTCTACTTCTTTTCCTTCAAATTCATAACCAGCCGGTAAGGTATCTTCCGCAAGCGCCATGTTTTCTACAAGCTCTTTCATAACCGGATGTGCTGCGTCCATAAGATATCTGGTTTCCTGTGTATTATAATCCGTATAACTCATAAGAATCGGACAAAGAATCCGGTAAGAATTACCAGCCTCATAATAGGTTCCTCTATAAATAAAGGTGTCTCCCGTATCCTGTTTCTTTACCAGACAGGCATCACTTCCTCCACTTGCCATCGTAGTGGAATAATAAGCTGCTATCTCTCCATTTGCTGTATATGCCGAAATATCCGTAAGCTTATCTTCTACAGTTATTGCTACCTCTGCACCCAGTGTAGTGCATTCCTGCAATTTTTCAATCCGGTAGGTCTTATTTCCGGACATATCGGTTACTTCTGTTATAACAAACCGGCCTTCTTCTCCGGTTTTTGTATACACATCACTCTGGACCGGACTGATATCAGTTCCAAAATAACCACCATATACCTGAATCATTTCAAAAGGATGCTCTGCCTGAATCTTCATGTCATTAACCTGTCCCTTTGCCACAATCGGTGATGACGTATAATTCCAGGATGAACCAAACGGACATCCGTCAGTTCCACGATATACCGTTACTGTACTGTCCCCGGAAACCGTCAGCAGCGACTTGCCGCCTTCTGCAAATAATTCAATACCATCCGGATTCTTTCTGTTTTCATTGACAGTAAGGCTTCCGGAACCGCAGATTGTCAGGGAGCCGCCCCAGCCGCCATGCCAGATTCCAAGATTCTGCAGCTTATTACTGCCTACCAGATTCAATTTAAAATCGTCTCCCATCATGTTGGTATAAAGTGCAACATCCGGATGGTCATAATTGGTTAAGGTCAGCGTATTGCTTGCCTGGTCATAAGACGCTCCGTCCACTGTATTTTTCTCATTGGTGGAAAATACAACCGTATCATTCAATTGAATATTGGCAAATGCAAACTCTCCTTCCATGCATGGTCCATTTGATGCCTGCACCGGAATCATGGACGGAACCATCATCAGGGATGCTGCCAGTGCCACTGCACCAATACATTTTAAAGCACGTTTCATTTTCATAAATCTATCCTTCCTTTCTTCGTATTATAAAAACACTATAAGGAAAACGATAGATTCTGTGCAGTCTACATCCGTTTCAAAATATGAGAAATTTATCTCACCCAGCTTTTTGGGGCAGAATTTCAATCTACAAAACCCGCACCAATAGCTGCCGGCAGCTTTTTACGGGTACCCGGCAACTACGAGAAACACGCTTTGCAAGTTTTTTCAATTATCGCGTAACCAAAAATCCCCCGAAACAGATTTGGGTTATTATTAACCGCCTGCTCCGGGGGATTCCATTTTTATTCTGTTCGTATTCTACTAATCCTGCTTGCCTAATGAAGTCTTTCTTAATGCTGCCGCAATAATAAATGCATACACTCCACCAATCAGTGCGGTAACTACCTGAGTCAGTGAGAACTGAAGCTGCAATACCTTTAACATTGGTGCCATTTTCTCCGGTAGCATGTTCGGTAAGATAATAAGAGAAATTACAACTCCCATAAATAATCCTTTTAAGATAGAACCGATTACAATAGAAACCGGGAATCCCGCTTTACTACCAAGCTTACCCTTAAGCAATGCTACACAAAGCACCAGAATGGCATTTCCTGCCATAATGCATGGAAACATTGCCGGAATGGCTGCCATTACCGGGCTTCCGGTAATAAAGAATGCAGTAACCGGTGTAATAATACTTAAAATAATTCCGCATGCCAGTCCCGCATACAATACAGTTAAGATTAATGCTGCATTGATAACTGGTCCTGTTATGTATACACTTAAATTTTTAAAGAACTGACTTGCAATACAGATTGCAAGCATAATTGCACTAACTGGAATTTGTCTGGTTTTCATTTTCATGATGTCTTTCTCCTCCTGTGCATCTATATTCGTAGGAACTGACCTGTTCCATACCAACGCAATCATACTCCAATGAAAGCCAGAATGCAACCGGATGATTTCTCATCTGCGATTCTGTAAACCATTTTTATAATTGTTCCAGTGTGCTCTTTACACTATTTGCGGCACTTAAAATCACATTGGACGATGCTGCAATCTCCTCTGTTGCAGCGGCAAGATTCTGAATCCGGTTGCCGGTATCATTTACAACATTTGACAGCTCATCCGCATCTTTGATAATCTCCACAATGGATTCTTTTACCTTTGCCTGGCTCTCTGTACTCCGGGATGCCGTATCCTTGGAATTCATAGCCAGTTTATTTATCTCATCCGCAACTACTGCAAATCCTCTTCCTGCTTCTCCGGCACGGGCTGCTTCGATATTGGCATTCAATGCCAGAAGGTTCGTCTGTGCAGCAATGGAGACTACTTCCTGATTATTCTCTGCCATAGATTCCAACAGCATATCAATCTCCTGCATTCTGCCAGTCAGCTTCTCACAGAATTCAGACACATTACCAATTTCCTCGGATACTGCACTGCATTCCGTCGCATTGCTTTCGTTTCCATTCACCATATCATCCACAGAATCATAGAGTGATACAAACAAGTCATTGACTGTCTCCACCGTTGTTTTAATATTCTCCTGCTGTTTCTCCATTGCATCTTTTTCTGCCTTGATTTCATCAGCAAGTTCTAATGCTCTCTTCTTCTCTTCCTCTACGATATCCTTTACAAAATGAATACAATTTTCCTTCTTATTGAAGCCATTATAAATAGCAAATGCCATCTTTTCACAGCTTTCATAGCCACAGCATTCGCAGTCAATGCATCTTGCTTCCTTCGTCTTCTTGCCCATCTCATCATAAATCTGATTCAGTTCCTCTGTAGACGGAAGTTTATAATTACACTCTTCGGAGTGGTCTGTATATTTTCTAAGATAATTCTCCAGTTTTAATTTTGAGAACTGCTTATTTAATTTTGCAAGCCGCTGTGCCGGAGTCAGTTTTCTTGACCAGGCACTGTTCTTCGTATTCTTCTTACAGTTCTCCTGTATCTGATGGATATTATATAAAGCTGTATCTGTTCTTGCAATTTCCTCTTCGACACCGGTTCCATAAATACAACCCATGCCACAGTTTAATGCGTCAATGAATAATTCCTTATTCATGCCCTTTGCAATTTCTTCCTTATGCTCCTCTAAATAACAATATGTGTGCTTCTCTCCTTCTATCTGGCGTATATATACATCGTCCCCTAAGAACCAGTATACATTTTCCTTTAAGCCACCCGGCATCGGATAGATGGAACCAAGTCCATATTCAATTTCATCACTGGCAAATGTGCCTGATATATTATGTTCTCTTACATATTTCATCAAATGATCAAATGTCACATTATACGATACATAGCCTTCTGTATCCGGGTCATGAATCTCTGACCATTTTGCAACACATGGACTGATAAATGCCAGTTTATCCGTAATTCCCATCTCCTGTTTTGCATAAATTGCGCTGCACATCATCGGACTGTGTACCGGGAATAACTTTGGAAGAAGCTCCGGTAAGTAGTGTTCAATGTATCCCACAATTGCCGGACATGGCTGGGAAATTCCACCGGTAAAGTTGTATTTCTTTACATAATTAAGATATCCCCAGGTTGTAATGTCTGCACCGAAAGATACACTGATTATACGGTTCACTCCAAGATTCTTTAATCCTCCCAATACCCTCTCATAATCTCCAGGATAATTTGCCTTGAACGCCGGAGCTAATAGTATGGATATTTTCTCACCTTTTGCAAGGTCTGCAAAGAATTGCTCCGTATCATCTTCAAACTCTCTTGCACCATGCTTGCAGGCATCCATACATGCGCCACAACCAATACACTTTGCCGGATCTACCTGAATCCGCTCTGTTCCATCTTCTTCTGTTACTGCCACACATGCCCCCGGGCAAGGACACACGCGAATACATTTGTTACACCCAATACAGCTGTCATTGGTAAAAACCAGACTCATTTCAAGCACCACCCTTTACTTATACTTATACTCATACATTACCTTTTTCAATTTCAACAAATAATATCCCATATTTGTCTATTCGTTAATAATATTATTTCTCAGCAAAATTGTCAAATATTCACACTTTCTCACAGGATTTATTCTTACGATTTTTGTCAATTTTCGACAATTTTTGTGCAAAAAAATAATCTTTGCAGCTATTGTCCGATAGAAGTCCGCAGCTATTTCATCAGAAAATGCTCCCGCTCAGGGTATTGCTGCCGGAATGCTTCCAACGCAGCTTTCTGCAAAACTGCAAATTCCCTGTCCATCTGAAATTTATGTGGCATTGTAAATGCAATTGCACTTATCTGCTCTGCAATTTTTTTAGCAATTCCTTCCTCCGACAGCTGTCCCATTCCAAATACTAAAGAGGTGAACCCTCTCCCCTTTTTACTCACATCCATAAATGTAAGAAACGTATTCTTTAATTCTGCCTGAAGTATCTCCTGTTCCACCCGGCTTCGATTCTCTACATCCAGAAGATATAACCCATTTATGATTTCAACTGCCTGTTTCTTCCGCTGTCCCGAAAAATCTACTCCGGTACTTTCCGAAAGATATTTCATCTGCATCAGATAACCAATAAAGGTATCCTCTTTCTTTTTCTTCTTTCCATATCGTGCATATAAAAGCTGCTCCCGGAAAGTGTCTCCTTCTGTCTGTTCCGTGCACCCATGCTTCTGCCATAGTTCCATTCTTTTTCCAGCATTAACTTCCTGATAAAAATCATTCAGCCACTTTGAATCTTCCTGCATAATATTTCCTCTTCGTCACTATTTTATAAAATCTTCAACATTACTGATGTCAACTTTACAATACTGGGATACATAATATTTTTCTTCCTGCAGGCTTTGTACTTCCTGATTTTTTCCATCGTAAATGTCCACTGCAAGCCTTGCCATTTCTTCAGCCTGGTCTTCCTTGTCATTATATACGGTTCCCTGCATGGTTCCATTCTGTATTGCCTCTAATGCATCTTCCAATCCGTCAATGCCAAATATAATCGGCCACTCCTGCCGATTATAACCGGCATCTTTATAAGCTTCAATTGCCCCTAATGCCATTTCATCATTGTTGGAAATAACCATCTCCACTTCGGTCCCATACTGACTGATAATCTGATTCATTCTATTTTCCGCCTGTCCCCTGTTCCAGTCTGCAAACAGGTAGCTCAGTTTTTCCAGATTGATTCCCTGTTCTATCAGTGTCTTTACCGAACTGTCTGTACGACTGATGGCATCCTGATGTCCAGCCTCTCCCTCCAGTAAAATATACTGAATTCTCCCATCCTGATTCCTGTCAACCTCAGGATGATTCTTTATATAATCTGCTGCAATTTCTCCCTGCATCTCGCCGGACTGTTTTGCCTCACATCCCACATAGTATAGTTGATTCCACTGCGACAAATCCTCCGGAACCGGTTCTCTGTTAAAGAAAATGACAGGGATATCATGCTGTCTTGCCAGTCTGATAACGGTTGTCGGATCCGTTCGGTCAACCAGATTTACACATAAAATATCACACCCGGCATCTATCATTTCTTCTACAATTTCATTCTGCGCTTTCTGATCATTATCTGCACTTCTGACAGATGTTATAATCTTCCGTTCTTCTGTTTCCCGCTTCTTTAACTCTTCCTTTAGGTCATCCACCATGGCATTGATAAACGGGTCATCATGCGTATAGGTAACTACACTCACCCTCAGTGTATTTTCTATCCGCTTTGTCTTCTGATTGCATCCGGGCAGCACCAGTATCAGTATTATCAGTGTTACCGTAACCGCCATTGTCCTTCTTCTTGTTCTACTCATATGAATACAAAAACCTTTCCAGATCTTTTGAATACAAATCTTCTTTATTGATTATTCTGACTTCTGTTTCACAACTGTTCATTTTGTAAAAGGAATGCCTTAGCTTTTTTGCAATCTCATTCATACTCATATACCCCGTCTCATAATCATCCGGTACGACAAGACATTCTATATTCTGATTATCTAATAACACAATTGCTTTTTCACTGCTTCCAACTCCATAAATCTTTGCACCGTGATACTTATTTTCTTCTGCAGCCTCACCCACTTCTTCTAATGCCCAATTGTCCAGAATTACCAGATAATCCACCTGTTTCTTAGATGCAATAATCTCACTGGTGTTCTGGTTTCCCCTGGCATAATTGTACTCCCAGAAAATTTCACAACCACTTCCCTCCAGTCCATCTTTTAACCCTGCAATTCTGTCCACACTTTCCTCTGTCTCTGCCTTTCCAAGAATGACACCGATTTTTTTATTCTCCAGTTGTTCTTCATCATCCTGTATTAACCGCTCCGCAAGCATCTGACCAATCTTATAATTATCCGGTTTTACCGATGCATAACCAGATGGCTCTTCTGCGTAGGTATCCTCATTAATCAGTATAAACGGTCTCTCTCCCTGCAGCCGGTTTAGCATAGTCTTTGTTTCTTTTCCCGGAGCCGGACAGATTACAAATGCATCTACATTATTCTGCAGTTGTTCATTAATCAGTTCTTCTTCATCCTCTATGCTTTCAATTAAATCTGTATTACAAATGATCAGATGCAGATTATTATTTTCCGCAGACTGTTTTAACCCATTCAGCAATGCATCCCATCTCTTATCTCCGGAATCTTCCACAATAACCGCAACTCTTTTCATAGACTCATTATCTGAAAAAATCCTGATTATAAAAAATGCAGCCAGTACAATAAGCATCAGTTCTGTGAGGATAAAGGTAATCTTATTTTTTTTCATCTTCTACCCTCTCTCTTTTTCTGTTCTGATTTTCAAGTTCTCCACGTTTTTCCTCTGAATAGGGAATTGCCGGGATATGTATTACAGCCTTTGTTCCTTCATCCGGCTCACTGTAAATTTTTAATCCATATTCTTTGCCAAACATCAGTTGTATTCTGGTATGCACATTGATAAGCCCAACTCCCGAACCATGCTTTGGAACTTTTTCACTATTTGTCAGAAGATTATCAACCACTTCCTGGCTCATACCCATTCCATTGTCCTCTACCGACAGGAAAATATCATTCCCTTTCTGCTCACCGCGAACAATAATTTTGCCACCCTCATCTTCATCCATATTTCCTACTCCATAATAAATTGCATTTTCAAGCAATGGCTGTACTACCAGTTTTACAGTACAGCATTCCTCTACGTTTTTATCAATCAGAAATTCCACCTGAAAACGGTCTTTATAACGAATCTGCTGTATATTCATATAACTTTTGCTATGTTGTAATTCTTCCGAAATCCTTATCACTGTTTTTCCTTTTGAAAGACTGATGCGAAGCAGTTTTGCCAGTTCCGAAATCATAAAAACAGCTTCTTCATTCTTATTTGCCTCTACCATCCAGGTGATGGATTCCAGTGTATTATAAAGAAAATGTGGATTAATCTGGCTTTGCAGTGCATCCATTTCACTTTTTCTCCGCTTATTCTGCTGCCGGATGATTTCTTCCATCAATTGTTCTATCTGCTTATATGAATTCTGGACAGAATATGCCAGATGCCTTATCTCCGAAGCACCCCCTATATATATTTCAGTCTTTTCTCCTGTTTCATAAGACTTTACGGATTCATCCAATTTCAAAATCGGTTTTGAAATCTTTTTTGCCATAATTTTATTCACAACAAAAAGCATCATCAGAAGAATAATTGCCGTGGCAATTATATAATACCGGAACTTATTAATGCTTGCCGTCTGCACCCCCTCCGGTACAACTCCTACCAGTTTCCATCCGGTATAAGATAGACTGTTCACTACTATATTACTTTTTTCCCCATTCACAGAAATCTCATATGTACCATCTGCATAACCAGCAGCTGTACTGCTATCTTCTGTAAAAAGTCCCCTGTCTATTTCTGCTTTTCTTGGGTGATAAAGAATTTCTCCATCATCTGTACATAAATAATAATACGTCTCTCCCGCTGCTTCATTCAGGTTATCTAAAACCTCTTCTATCATGGAATACTTCATATCAACCAGCAATACTCCACTGTCCGGAGTGTCACCATGATTCATATCCACCAGGCTGCTTAAAGACACCACCCAGTTATATTGATATGTCTCATTCCCAAACAAATCCTGAATATGGGGTGTTGATATATGTATATTTTCTATCTCATCTGTAGCACTTTTATACCAGTCCTGCTCTGTTACTTTCTGATTCTTTTCTCTGGTAGCCACTGGTTCTGCTGCAATAATTTTACCATCACTGTCATAAAGAGCCATACTCTGCAGCTTATCATTATTTACTTCATACAACAGGCTGAACTGCCTGCTGAATTCCTGATCAGAAATATCATATTCCTGCACAATATTATAATTAACAGCATTACAAATCTGTCTCATATTCCGCAGTTCATTATTTACCTGATCCACTGTACTCTCTATCCGGCTTTCTGCATTGGAAATTGCGGTTTCTTTTACTGACATTTTAAAACGGCTATAAATCAGTAATCCCATAACTATTGTTGTAACAATGGTCAGGGCAGAAAGAACTGTCATAAGCAGTGACTGTATATCCATCCAGGCTGAAATATTCTGCATCATATTTTGAATTATATTCCTTTTTTCGTGCTTTTTCTTTCTGTTTTTTTTCTGATTCATACCTATCCATATTCCTATTCTGGTGATTTTCTGTATTTTGACGGAGATACTCCAAATTTCTTTTTAAACACATAACTGAAGTAATTTGCGTCCAGATACCCTACTTTTTCTCCAATTTCATAACTTTTATCATTGGTTTCTACAATAAGCCTGACTGCGACATCCATCCGGTAATCCGTCAGATATGTAATAAAGGATTTCCCGGTTTCTTTTTTAAATATCGTTGAAAAATACGAATTGGATACACCAAGCACTGAGCATACCGTATCCAGGGAAAAATCAGGTTCCATATAACGCTCTGCCACAACATTCTTTGCATCTGTAATCAGCCGCCTTGAAGTATTATTTCTTGCACTTTTCAACTTTTCACTAATTGCCACTGCTGCTTTTTTCATCCACTTCATCAGAGTTGCTTTATCCAGTTCCGGCACCTTTTCATAGAGATTTTCTTTTTCTTCAAAGAAATCATTAAAGTCCATAAAATTATTGGCGCAGAACCGGTAAAAAGCACCTACCATCTCCATAACTGATAAATGATACTGATTTACTGTGGCAGCACTTTTATGAAGTTTTTCCACTTCCCTCTCTACTGCTGACTCAATGTCTTTTACATTTCCAAGATAAATCGTTTTAAACAACTCATGCATTTTTGTATCTTCTGACTGTACGGCTACCGTCTGCTCCCGTGGAACTACTTCCGCAATATTTATAGCCCTTGCAGTTCCATAAAGAACCCGGTAGGATACTGCTTTTCTTGCACCTTCATAAGAATTACTGATATTCAAAAGACTATCGCAATATCTTCCAACACCGGCCGTTACAACTGCACCAATCACACGGTTCGCCCATCTGCAGAATCTATCGCAAAAATCTGTCAGTTCTGTTGCCTTATCTTCTGAATCAAGCGATACTATCAAAACTGTATTCCCAAGATACATAAATTCCTGACAGTTGAGTTCTGATGCAATCCTTTCCTTTATTTCATGCTCGACAGACATGGATAACAACAATGGATTCATTCCTTCCGGCACATGGTGCTCTGAAGTATGAAATACCACGCTGCAATAATAGGGTCCCTCCAGTGGAATCTGATAAGCAGATAAAAATTTCTCATATTCTGTCTCATTTACCCTGCCTTCAATTAACGAAACAAAAAAATTCGTCCTTAGCACCGGAAGTGCATCCTGGAAATAATTTTGCAGTTTTTTAACATTTAATTTTTCTTCTCTTTCCCGGTTTAAAGTCTCTTTCAGTCTTTCCATGCAGTCAGATAATTCAACTGCATTTACCGGCTTTAACATATATTCTTCAATTTCCAGATGTACTGCCTCTTTGGCATATTCAAATTCATCAAATCCTGTAAAAATAATAATATGTATATTTGGATAATCATTATTTAACTTCTGCGCCAGTTCCAGGCCATTCATATAAGGCATTTTTATATCGGTTATCACAACATCCGGCTGTATATTTTCTACCAATTCCAGGGCTTTCACTCCATTGGTTGCACTGCCTGACACCTCAAAGCCCAGTCCATCCCAGTCCATCTTATGTTCCATTGCCTGGATTGCTTCTATTTCATCATCAACTAAAATCACTTTATACTTTTCCATATGACGTTCCTCTTTCAGCTCTTTCTTCTCCTGCTCTTATTATATCAGACAAATGTCTTTTTCTGAATACCTGATATTGTTTAGGCCGTCCATTCATCTCTGACGATGAGCGGGCGGCCTATGGTGATTATATGTGAATGATTCTGATTACGAATTACTTATTTTTTCTGTACATATTTCAGACAGTCAAGTGTTACTGCTGCCAAAATGATGATTCCTTCGAAAATAAACTGAAGATTTGTATCAATACCCAGAATGGTAAGGGAATATGTAAGGGATGTAAAGATAAGTACACCAGTTACAACTCCGGAAATCTTACCAATACCACCGGTAAAGGATACACCACCAACTACGCAGGCTGCAATAGCATCCATATCCCATCCTTGTCCATATGCTGCACTACCGGAACCAACCATTCTGTTACATTCCAGCCAGGAACCAAATCCATACAGGATACCTGCCAGAATAAATGCTCCTAATGTTACTTTAAATACAGATATACCGGAAACTGCTGCTGCTTCAGGATTTCCACCAACCGCATACAGATTCTTACCAAATGTTGTTTTATTCCAGATGAACCATACTACGATAATTGCAACAACAGCCCAGAGGATAATTGTCGGGAATTTTCCAATCTGCGGAATAAACATAGCCGGGATTGCAGAATCAATAGCTCCGAAGGAAACACCTTTTGTTGCATATGTTACAAGTCCGAAAATAATCAGCATGTTTGCCATGGTTGAAATAAACGGATGCATCTTGAACTTCGCCATAAAGAAGCCTGCCAGCATAGAAAATGCTGTTGTAAGTACAATACAGACTGCCAATGCAAGAATTGCTCTTGCAGCAACCGGGATACCGGTAAAGTCAAAGATATGGCCAAATACACCACCTGTATTAATTCCATTATGCATGATGATGGTTGCTGTTACCATACCCATACCAACCATACGTCCAACAGAAAGGTCAGTACCTGTTAAAAGAATCAGTCCTGCAACACCTAATGCCAAGAACATTCTTGGTGAAGCCTGCTGCAGAATATTTAAGATGTTTGTCGTTGTCAGTAACTGTGTATTCTTTACAACCGGTGTAATAATACATAAAGCAATGAAGATTAAAATAATGACAATATACAATCCATTTTTATAAAGGAACTGTGTGGTATTAAAGGTATATTTGTAATTTTCAAATTTCTGTGCTCTCTTCTGTGCAAATGTATATCTTGACATACGGAGTAAGTCAATCAGATGATACTTATGTGCATATGCATCATGCCTTCTGTCCTTAATCTCCTGAAGTCTGGACTCATGTGCCATCTGGGCATCAAATAATTTATTCTTATAAACATACTTCTCGTCTTTTTTCTCATCTGCATCGCTGAGTCTGCTCATATTCTGCTCATGCTCTGCTTTGATGGAAGCACATATATTTTTGTATTCTGCATTTTCAGCTTCTTTCTCAGCTTTGCAGCTATCAGCAACTTTCTGATAGTAATCATTTTTATAATGTTTTGCAAGATAACCTTCTGCATCTGCGATAAGCTTTGATACTTTGTCTTTATTCGAAGACTCCACCGCTTTTGCCTTTTCTAAGGCTTCCTTGTCCTTTGCAATCATTCTGCTCTTTTCTTCTTTTGTTAAATTCTTATTTTCCTTTACGATTGCAATGTGATTTTTTAAGCTGCGCACCTTATCTGAACCATCCTTACGAAGTTCATCAATCTGTGCCTGTATTTTTCCTACATATTCATCAATCGGCTTCAAAAGCTCTGCCTCTGCAGCGGATGAAAGAATAATACTACTGTCTGCCATATCCAATGCTCCTTCCTGATTATAAATATTTCGCACTGAGTCTTAATAACTCTTCCTGATTTGTTTCCTTAGTATTAACAATTCCGGCAAGATGTCCATTTGACATAACACCAATCCGGTTTGTGATTCCAAGGATTTCCGGCATCTCAGAGGATACAACAATGATTGTTTTTCCCTGTTTTGCCATATTGATAATTAATTCATATATTTCGTATTTGGCACCTACATCAATTCCTCTTGTAGGATCGTCCATCATAAATATATTTGGTGAGCGCTCCAGCCATTTACCAAATATTGCCTTCTGCTGATTTCCTCCGGACAAACTGGAAATCATATCATCTGGTCCCATACATTTTGTATGCATGACTTTAATTTCTTCTGCCGTCGCACGAATCATATCATCATTGGAAAGTGCGAATCCATTTTTATAATGATTCATATTGGCGATTGTAGTATTAAATGTAATATCTGCTTTCAGGAAAAGTCCATTTGCTTTTCGTTCTTCTGTAATTAAAGCAAATCCATGATCCATTGCATCTTTCGGGGATGTAAAATTCATTACTTTTCCATTATAAATTACATTTCCTGCCGCTCTGGTACGCATACCAAAAATAGTTTCCAATAGTTCCGTACGACCGGCTCCAACCAGACCATACAGTCCAAAAATTTCTCCTTCTTTAATATCAAAAGAAATATTCTGTAATTTTGGTGCATACTTAGTTGAAAGATTCTGTATAGAAAGAACCGTTTCACCAGGCTGGTTATCTACCGGTGGAAAACGGTTATCCAAAGAACGGCCAACCATTGCAGAAATCAGTTCATTCATATTGGTATCTTTACTTGCCTTTGTCATAACAAGGCTGCCATCCCGAAGAACTGATATTTCATCACAAATTTCAAAAATTTCATCCATTTTATGTGAAATATAAATCAATGAAATTCCCTGTTCTTTTAACTGCCGCATCATCTTGAAAAGTTTTGCAACCTCCGGTGCTGTCAGTGATGAAGTCGGCTCGTCTAATACGATTACTTTGGAATGATAAGAAATTGCTTTTGCAATTTCACACATCTGGCGCTGTGATACAGACATTTTTTTCATTGGCTGTGTCAGATTAACAGTAATACCAAGTTTACGGAATAAATCGGAAGTTTCTTTTCTCATTCTTCCTTCGTCAATCATTCCCAATGAATTCTTCGGATAGCGTCCTAAGAACATATTGTCAATGACACTGCGCTCCAGACACTGGTTTAATTCCTGATGAACCATTGCGACACCATTTTCAAGTGCATCCTTTGGGCCAGAAAAATTAACTTCTTTTCCATCTAATATTATTGTTCCTTCGTCCTTTTGATAAGTTCCGAAGAGACATTTCATCATTGTCGATTTACCGGCACCATTTTCACCCATAAGTCCCATGATTGTTCCAGGTCTGACATTCAGATTGATATGATTCAGAACCTTATTTCTTCCGAACGATTTGCTCATGCCGTTAATCGATAAGACATATTTATTCTTATCCTCTGCCATAATTCTACTTCCTTTTCTTTGAAAAGAAGGACACCATTTTTATCTGATGCCCTTCTGTATCTATGCTGTTTTCTTCCGGGCAATAACCTTATTTTGAAAGAAGTGATGTATAAGATGATGCATTGTCTGTTTTAACCATGTTGATTGCAAATGCATCATACTCACCCGGGTTGCCGAGACGGTTTGTAATGTTAGACTCTGTCTGTCCATCACCACCGATATAATCTACTTCAAGGTTCAAAAGTTTGTCATAGTTCTGAAGAAGTGGCTGATAAGTTGAGCTAAGGAAGTTATCGGAAGCATTGTAAATATCAAGCCATACCTTCTTGCTTGGACTCTTGCCTGCATCCAGCTGGTTGGATACTTTGTCATAAACCTTGGTTGAGTCTGTGAAATCCTGATAATTATCAGCTGTAACAGCTATATTTAATGCATAGTAAGATCTTTCTTCTTCACTATATCTGTAATCTTCTCCTTCTGTTAAGCAGTTTCCTGCATCATCCGGAGTACCGATACCGGTATCAATGTCTACTCCATCTAATGCATTACGAAGCACTCTTAATGTCAGGTAAGCCTGAACATCTGCATGCTGTGAAATTGTTCCGCCATATCCTTCTGCGATAGCTGCAACAGCATCACTATTTGCATCGTATCCGAAGGTTGGTACTTTGTTATCTTTTGCCCATGCATTAAACATTGACATTCCCATACCATCATTATTAGAAACAACTACGTCAATCTGGTCACCAAAAGATGCGGTCCATGTTCCGATTGCATTTCCTGCTGTAGCTGCATCCCATGTTGCACCAGCAGAGTTCTTCATCTCCTGTGAAGCAAGTTCACGAATTGTATAAGTCTTTCCATCTACATCCAGTGTTGCATCCTGAACAACTTTTGCAGAACCGTCTACGTTTGTACCAGCCGGTGTTGAATCAATTGCTCCATTTGCATCTACTCCGGTTCCAAGTGCAGTACGGACACCACGGGTACGTGCAATAGAATCATTATGTCCGATGTCTCCGATTGCAAGTACATAACCAATTACTCCGTCTCCGTTACGGTCAATGGTCGCTGCATTTTCTTTGATATAATCAAGAACCATCTGTCCCTGCAGTTCAGCACCCTGATTTGCATCGAATCCTACATAATAGGTATCTTTGTTGTAATTTAATGCATCCATGTCAAGTTCTCCTGTGGAGCTGTTGGATGGCTGACGGTTAAACCAGCAAAGTGGTTTATCCTTGTTTGCTACGCTGCTGGTGCTTCCTGAGTCACCAGAGCCGCTTCCTCCGGAAGAGCCACATCCAACCATGGATAATGCAAGCGTTGCTGCTACCAATACAGTTAATAATTTTTTCCTTCTCATTCTTTTTTCCTCCTGGTTTGCAATTTGTTGATTTTGGTTTCTCCGAACCTGTCTCATCGACTAAATTCATTATAATCACAAACCAATCTGGAAAGAATAGAATTTTTTTGGATGAAATATCAAAATATTTTGATAATCTGTAATTTTTATATGTATTTTGACGAACAACTATGCAGCTGCACCATCATTCTGTTGGCATGTATGCAGGAATGCCTCTGCCAGCTGCTGGTTCTGCTGTGCCTGTTTTCTGATATGATTAACCACGAAAAAAGGCAGGAAAAATAAGGAAAGGAAACCTAAACACAATGCGATGGCACCGACTAATAAATCAATCGGAAAATACGGGACTACAAACCAGCCAAATTTTGCAATGTTCCATGCCCATTTTGCTGCTATTCCAAAACCACCCACTTTGCTGTAACAAACACAGCCCATAACAAATCCTATCATAATAAAAATCGGATGGAATGCCAGCACCATTCCGATACCTCCACAGACCGTTCCGGCAATTGCCAGTCCCCAGATTTTCTGAATCTCATATAACTGTGTCTCCGCTTCCCGTTTTACCTGCATTGCATAACCATAATCGTTACCAAATTCTACTTCTTCATAAAGATTTCTTTTTTCTTTTGCCATAATATTTTCCTCTTTTCTCCGATGTTCCACCGGTTTTTATTATTGTTTTCACTTATATGACGGAAAAATATTATGGCAGGTTTTATTTTTTTAAAAAATTTTTTTGACAAGTCCTTATTGCTTTCTTCCGATTACCTGCTTCCCACACTTCCCTTTCCAATACATTCACTCCCCTCTACTGTGGTAAAATTAAAGTTGGATTTTTCAACAGCGTTGCAATCACCGGAGTATATTTAGATACTCCATAGTCTTCAACAATACTGGTTATTCTAGCCCCTGCATCCTTTGACGAAGCACCACATAAGAAAAGAAGTATCTGGACAGTTCCTTAGGCAGAATGCTCTTAACCTCGGCTTCGCACTGAGACTTTTTAACATAAGAAGTATTACCGCTGGTATCCTTTATTGCAATGTCAAATACGGTATTATCACCCTTAACATTGTTTGCATAGTCCTTGTGATATGCCTGCTCTCTTATGAGGGTATAGTCAACCTCACCATGTCTAAGAGCCAAAGTTACACGAACCTTCTCTTCTGAGCCGGGAGTCATTTCGGTGGCTACCATCTTATTCAGAATAATCTTGTCAGAGAACTCTGTTTCTCCATACAGGCACCAGAAAAATGCCTGAGCAAACGTAGTTTTACCCGTTCCGTTTTCACCAATGATGATGGTTACGTTTTTGCCGCCTTCTCCCTGAGCAAAATCAATGGACTCATTGCGAAATTGGCGGAAGTTCTCAAGTTTTATTGATTTAAGTAACATTGCACTTCCTCCTCAATCTTCTTCTTAATCCATGCCACCATCTGAGAATCATTCATTGTTCTCGTTTTCAGATTCATGTTTTCCTTAATGATGATTGACCGCTTCAGTCGCTCAATGGCCTTGCTATCAACCTGGATTTCGCCGTTATCACTCAAAATCTTCACCCTCCTTTTCAAGATCTGTTTCGTTAAGATGATAAGCCTCCTGGATGTCCCAGATCAGGTTGTTTGCCAGCATCGAATTTAATGCCAGCCTACCAAATTCCTTAATCCGGGCAAGCTCATTTTTCACCAATGTCTTATCCCTATTCGCTTGCTCAATCGTCAACCCTGACACTGAGTCAAGCGGTCTAGGAAGAGTAACAAAATCGTATATTTCCGCAAATGGCTTATTAGCTGCTTTACGGAGCACTCTACCTCTACGCTGTATGTATTCCTTAGGATTCGTTGTACTTGCCAGTATAAAGGCCGTTCGTATGCCTGGTATATTAACACCTTCATCCAGACACTTTATCGCTACTATAGCCTGCAGCTTGCCGCCGTCCTGGAAATGCTCTTTAATTAAAGCACGCTCCTCCATATTTTCTTCTGAAGTAAAACGCGCCACGTTCATATTAAGTTCATTTCCAAGAATCTTGGTAACTGCTTCTATCTGCCTGATATCACTTTCGTCATCTGATGAAGTATCACTATCGTCTATCACCCTCGTAGCTCCACAGTACACCAGAATATTATTATCATCTTTGTAAGGAGTGATTTCTCGCTTCAAAGCCTCCAGTTTTTGCATTGCTCCTGCAACAACCCTGGATCTCTTTAGGGCAAGGATTTCTCCACGCTTGCTTAATTTATACTTTCCATGCTTGTCCTTAATCATACACTTGGACATTTCATAAGAAAGCTGTTCATAAGATTCCAACTCAAGCTCACTCAGGTAAACAAGAATCGGATAATATTTATAAGGAGTCAGTTTATCTTCATCAATAGCTCTTTCCAGAGGATATTCAATACATTTCTTTCCAAAGAAGCTATATAAAAGTGCTGTTCCTTCGTCATCTCTGTGTCTTTCAAGTGTTGCTGATAATGCCAGCCTGTAAGCAAATCTGTCATCCAAATGCTTGGCATAGCTTCTTGCTCCAAAATTATGAGCCTCGTCCACCACCAGTAAAATCGGACTCTTAATTTTATCTATTCTCTCCTGAAAGTCTGGACTTGCAAATGTAACATTCGTTGTCACCACACAGAGGAATCTTTTATCTCTTCTGATTTTCTGATCCGTTATTGCCTTGGAGAATTTCTTTCTCCAATCCTTGTGGGCTGGATCACCATAAGCAATAATAGGCTTCATGTTGAATTTGACAATATCCTCAACCCACTGCTCTACCAGATGCTTGTATGGAGCTACGATGATTACAGCAAGATCATCATTAAGATCTTCTGAAAGTTTTGAAATGGCACCAAGACCGGTATAGGTTTTGCCTGTACCTGTTGCCATATCAAAAATTCCTCGATAGTTTTCACCTACCCAAGCAGCAATGGCTTCCTTCTGATATTCATGTAGCTCAACATCTGCTGGTATTCTTGCTCCTACCTGAGCTCCAGAAGAATTACTCATCCCTTGCAATATACTTCCATAAGCAAGGATTCTTCTTTTGAACTGCTCATGATCAATATCAAAATTTGGATCCTTATTCCTGTATTTCTCAATAAGAACATCGGAAATATTTGGAAATTCCAAAACCTTAAGGCTTGGCTCAACATTATTCCACATGGAATAAAAGGCATTTTCCTTTAACTTAACTCTATCAGCTTCAGCCTCTCTCCAATCACAGAATACATCTATAGTCTCATAATTGATGGACATCGCTGTCATAGACTCATTCATGGATCCAGAAAAAGCAACATGATTTCCGTCTTTATCTTCCAGAATTCCCATCTTCTCATGGTACATTCCAATTTCATTGTCCTTATCAGTATAGGCAATGCGAATATCAAGGATTCCATCTGATATAAGATGTGCCAGAAGATTCAAGCGCTCCATAGAATAGTAATCCTCATGTTCATCAGACAACTGACGTATGAGCGCCCCCTCTATTATCTTCTGTCTATTCTCATATCCTTCCTTGATAGCCTGAATATCGTCATCAGACAAATACGGTGAGGCAACTATTTCAATCTTTCCACCATCTTTAGCCATATCAGCTATTCCCTTTGATATTTCGACAAGGGCTGAAGACGAAAAGAATCCCACTGCACGCTTATATGATGTTGACTCATGAAGCAGCGGAATATAAAAATCCTGCACCACATTATCAATCAAGGACCGGTATTCGCTTTTTATTATCTTGTCCTTTAAGCTCACAACACTCCTCCTACAACTCTGAATCTATATAATCCAAAGCTTGTTCTAACTCTGCAAAATCTTTATCTGTCGTAAAATAATTAACACTGAATCTGATCGTTCCCGCTGGAAATGTTCCCATGAACTGATGTGCCAGCGGTGCACACTGTAGCCCTGTTCTAACAGCAATTCCACACCTGTCAAACACTGGTCCTGCACTGTCGCTGCTTATTCCTTCTATGATGCAAGAAACTATTCCCACATAATTACATGAGTCATAATTTCCAATTATTTTAATATAGGAGTATCTGCTTAAAAGGTCTATCAGCTTCTTTCGATTCTCAGCTTCTTTTTTTCTTATGGCATCAATAGTAACTTGTGCTGACCATCCAAGAGCTGCATTTAATCCGGCTATACCAGCAATGTCCTGTGTCCCCATCTCATATTTCTGTGGTAAATCTTCCGGCATATCCTGATTTGCAGATTCATATCCGGTACCGCCAAATATTACTGCCGGAAATTTCACCGCTGGATTCATCACAAATCCAGATATTCCAGTTGGGCCATACAATGTTTTATGTCCTGCAAATACAGCAAAATCTATAGTGGTAAGGCCTACGTTCAAATCTACCAACCCAGCAGTCTGTGCCATATCCACAAGGGTTATGGCTTCATACTTCTTAGCCAGTGCGAAAATATCCTCTACCGGTGCAATAAGTCCAAACACATTGCTAGCATGACTAACAATAACAAAATCAGGTTTAACAGTATCAAACTGATATCTGATTTTTTCCAGGTCATACACCATACCCTTTGAAACAGTCAGCTGTGTGATCTTGATTTTCTCCTGCTCTTCAAAATGATGAAGTGTTCTGGTAACTGCATTATGCTCAAAGGGGCTGATATAAATATTAACAGCTCCTTTTTCAATAATGCCCTGAATAATAATATTCAATGCGATTGTTGCCGTTGGTTCAAATACAACCTGCTTTGCCTGACAATGCAAGAGCTCCTGAATCTTCTTTCGTGTATCTCCAATTAAAGCTCCTGCACTCTGCGCAAGCTTATAGTTTCCACGTCCAGCATTCGCTCCGCTGGAACGATAAAAGCTATCCATGAAGTCATAGACGCAATACGGCTTTGGGTATGTAGTTGAAGCATTATCAAAATATGCCACTTGTAACACCTCCCTTAGCACATTTTCTTTAATATATCCATGAGAATCTGCCTCTTCTCCTGTTCTGAAATAGAATATCCCATTGAATCTATCTCAAACAGAATCGAATTATACAGAAGCTTTCCTCTCTTACTTGTTTCAACTCTATCAAATCGTTTTACTTCTGATGAACCATCATCACTGCGGAATTTGATTTCATAAGTACTTTCAGCACTGTCTTCACATTCAGACTCACTGCTTTGGAATTCCTCAGCAGTCTTTTTGTACATTGCAAGATTCTCTTTGAAACGTTCTAAAGTATCATCATCCCAGTCTTCAACTCTGAGACCCGTTGCAGCCTTTGCTAATCTGGCAACAAATGTCTCTTCATCATTTGTTACTTCCTTAAAAAGTCCCAGGCATTTGTTTGTTCCATTTTCAAAAAGCTGCTCAAATACATGCAGATCCAGTGTTTCACACCAATCCTTTATTACAGATGATAATGATGTCCTTTTCAACTTGGCTCTGTTTGCAGCGATTGAGAAGATTTCTTTGGTCTGCTTTATCAGCTCAACCTTGAGCTCAGCTATTTTACCATCATAGTAGTTTTTAGCATTCTCAATATTCTCTGCAAGCCCTTCGTTGAAATCTCTATATCCAAAGGCTTCAGGAAGTTTCTCAAACAACAACTCATGACCGTTAAGATTCAGTTTAAGCAGCTTAACCATCTTAAGGTATCTCTTGCTTGATTCCTTGTCGCCAATTCCTTTTGACTCCTTAGCATATCTTGGCAGTGACAGGTACCAGCGCTTCATTGCAGATGCTACAAAATCATAAGCACTAAGATTCTTTTCTGCCTCAATAACATAATTGCTGAAAATCTCAGAAAGCTTACTTACAAATTCCTGTTTTTCAGGATTCCATTCTAGGAATACCAGTGTGTAATCTTCAGGACACGCGTTAATCATCTGCAAGGTATCAGCAGATAATGGCAACTGTCCCAAATCATTCTGCAGAATAATGTCCTCACTAAATTCATGAAAGACAGCTGCAATATATATTGGAATAACTCCACTCCTAATACCTATATGATATTCCGGAGCTGTAAGCACATTATAAAGTTGATCAAAGGATGCTGTACCCTTCTTTTTGGCATCCATGACAAAGGAAACAATTGCGTCAAGCACGCCCTTCATCAGCTTATCCGATGGAGCCAGGTTGATTCTGGTACCCTCCTGATCATCGAGAAGAACCTCTTTTCTTACAAGTGTGCTTCTCATAATAGAAACTTCCTGTCCAGTTCCGGTAAGCCCAAGATTTGACTCCAAAACATTTCTGAGAAGGCCTGAAAGGATCTTATTTCTGCTATTATTTGCGATTGAGGTAATCTCATCCTTATTGATTGCCTCATTGTTAATAACTGGTGTCTCAAAGAAAGTACTAAAGCAAATGTCCGATGCAAGCCCTGTCAAAGCAGCCTTACGTAATATGCTCTTCTCTTCGCCGTTGTAAATATATACAGACTTGTAATCTTCAGGATGGGTGTAACCACTGATAAATTCACTGATTACATCTCTTAAATCCTCATATATTACTTCATACTCTTCAAAAAGAACTGTATCCTCTTTTGCCTTATCCCTCAATGCGCTTGCTGCTTCAAACTCCTGCAGGATTTTTCTAATAGCAGTAGATTTCTTCGGCATTATGAAAATAAATCTATCGCATCCCCGGCTAGTCTTTAAGATTTTATTCTTTATTTCCTTAATAGACTCAGGGTTCTCACAGATAATAGCATATACCACACCATCTGCATTGATATCCCCAGCCTTTTTCACCCAGTCAATATCACCTTCAAGTTCCTGCTCTTCAATGAACTCAAACTCAAAGTAGCGAATCATCTCTTTCTCATCATTATATTTTGATGGATAGAGGTAGTTATCAATATTTAAAGCATTCAATGCGCTCTTCAAGGAGAATGAAGGAGTCAAAGCTGCGATAGTATCTGATATCTTCTGTTCTACGTCCACACCAGATGTCTGCTTCAATTTCAGATAGTCATTACTTCGCTTCAAATAAATCACATACTCATCCTTGATAAGATGCTCAATTGCAGCTTCAATCTCAGCAGGCTTGTATTCCATGCTGTAGATTCCGACAATCTCCTCTTTAATAGGCTTCAGCTTATCAAACTGTCCCAACAGATATATCAAAGAAATCGTCTTTACTATCTTGCTTTCAAGAATCTGATCTTCAATCTGACCAAGAATAGTCTTTGTCAAAACATAGTTCTTATGAAGTTCTCCTGCAAAAGGTTCCTTCTGTAGAACCGGATCAAAGTAATCAAAAATAAGATCGGGTGTAATGACTCTGAAGTCCTTATCCTTTAATCCCCTCAAGAATGCTGGTAGAGTCGATGTTCCATCAGCAGACAGGAAGGTAAATAATGTACGTTCATTCTGTGCTACACGTTCAGAAAGTCTTGGGAGAATGAATGTTGAAACCGGATGTAGCGGGTAGCATTCATATATTGTTGTCTCCAATTCCTTCTGATCTGTGTCACTGAATATTGCATGCTCAGCATATCTTGACATTAACTGATCAAATCTAGCTTTATTATTATCTTGGAAATCTTCCCATTTATCTCTGTCCTTAATGATAACAGTAGATATAATCTCATATGTCTGAGCAAAGTTATTGTTCAAATGAATGTGACGGAATCTTTCAGAAACGCCACGCCAACCATCAACCTTTGCCTTTGGCAACTGATCAATATAGTTAGATATCTCTTTGTGAGAAATCAACAATAAATGCAACTCATTCTCACTACTTCGATTACATTTCTCAGCGAAATCCTGCAACATCTTTGTGTCACTAACAGAGGCTGCTGTGATGTTAGACTCTAGGAACTTGCTGAATTCATCATAGACAACATATATTCCCAGATATCCACGCTGCTTGAGGCTCTTTACAACACTCTCATACAACTCCACAACATCAAATCCCACAAACGGATTAAATATACTTCCCGATGTAAGTTTAGGATAAACCTCTTCAAACTCGCTGTAGATTGCAGCATTGTAATCGTTTAGTTCAGAAATAAAAGCATCCACTGGAAGACTTATTTCTTTCTTGAATTTATCGTAAGTCTTCGGATAATCAGCTTTCCACTTCTGTATGGCATTAATAGCAGCCCTGTAATTGGTCTCTGGCATGATATCTAGACCATTCTCATCAAGCGTTCTCTGCAATGCAAGAAGAAAAGCCTGTGGTAAGCTGCCACTTGTTCCATTAATGATAACCGGCAGAATCCTATTTTTCTTATCTGAATAGTAATTATCAACCAGCTGCTTCAGCTCTGGATCCTCATTGATTTTCGGCATCAAATGTGTAAACAAAGAGCGGTCTCTTTGCATAAGCACCGAAAGAATGGTAAGTATAATGTGAGACTTACCTTTTCCATATGCTCCTACAAGAACTCGCGCTCTTTCCGTTGCATCAAGAGCTGTACTGCTAAGTATGTCCTTTAACAACATCAATGCCGATTTTGTCGGTATGAAATTCTTTAATTTGTCATCATTATTCAGGTCGTATCCTATATTTACTGAATACTGAAAGCCTGACGCAACAGAAATCATTTTGCTCATGAATTTGTTTCCTCTATATCGGCATAATATTTTTTAACGCAGTCAATAAAGCTACGTTTATGTAATACCCGAACAACATCCAATCCTGCTGTACGGATAATCTTAATCTCTCCAAGCTTCTCCACTTTATGGAGCAAGGAAAGCATACAAATCGAATCAAGGTTAAATACCTTACCAATATTCTTCTCAGCGGATAGAAGCTCATTTAATGCAATCTCTTCTCTACCATTTGACTGTTCTGCAATAACTGCCATAATTACCCACGGATTAAAGCTTCTTGCCATTGGTATGGACTTCTTGTATGTATAATTGCCTCGCTCTTTACTCAGAATATCAATAAGGCCAAGCTCTCCGAATGGACAATTAATATTATTCTCTGGAGAAACCTTATTGGGATCAGACTTATACCTTGGCACATATGTATTAACAATGCAGGCAAAGTCATCGGTCAATGATCTGATAGCTACCGTTGTACCATCCATCTTCAATTCATTCTGTATCTGAGCAACAAAATCATCCTTGTTGAATTCTTTCATAACAAATCTATTGAAGAAGTAATACCAGGATGGAGCCATCTCTTCATCAGTTACAAGCTTATAGTGGAGAAGATAAAGTGTCCCTAATTCCTCTGTATAAGGATCATTCTCATGTACCAGCTTTCCAAAATCAGTCAGGGATTGATTCTTCTTACCAGTCTTCGGTTCTTTCGTCAGGCCCACTGCCTGAAGCCAATATCTAAGGGATTTGACCATATTGGCACCGATTCCAAGAACATCCATCGGATTATCATCTTTGTCAGTAAAAACATCTGGCTTCTGCGATACATAGCGCATGCCTTTACTAAGCCATCCCTTTCTAATAAAGAATGTTTCATGGGCTCGAAACTTCGTAGCCATCCCTCTGTTCCTCCTAATCCTTTGTCCGTAAATATTTGTCCATCATGCAGCCACCTCTGAGATATTTGGCAGTCACGCACATTTTGCAATGAACACATTTTTCCGGATCAATATAATATCCGTCTGCTGAAATCGAAATCGCCCCTGCTTTGCAAAGGGATTCACATTTCAAGCATTTTCTACATGCATTAAACTTCCTAACTTGATATCCAACCATATGCTGTAAATCGTCATGATTCTTAACATTCATGGTTCTGATTTTTACAGCAAACTCATATCCGCCCTGTTCAAAAGGCTGCACTGACAGAATAGGAACATTCGTCCTTATATCGAGTACCAGCACCTCATGCAATAGCTTCTGACCCAGCTCGGGAGCCACTCTTCCAAATGGTGTGAGCATATTTAAAAACTCATCATCCATCGGACGTACCAAGCGATAAATCTTTGCATGATCTTCAGTTGTGCAGTTCGTAAAGCGAATTTTCACATCACCCGCTGCCGCAAGACCATTACCACCTTGTCTTGCCTTCCATGCGCCAGAATCCACGTACTCTTCTGCATCAGGCTTTCCTATCTTTCTTGCAAAATCTATGAGAAAATTCCTCCATGCCTTTGCTTGCTCTGGCATATAAATTCTTGAAAGAAACTGTGCTCTCTGGTTATTGTTAGGACAACACCAACATCCAACTCTGTCATAACCCAAACGGTAAGCATCATTGAAATCAATCTTTTCAGCCAAGATATATAGCCATATATCCATATCCTTCCAGAAGAATATTGGAGACGCTACTGTCTGCTGCTGAATTTTTACTGACTCAGCATCATCCTCAACCCTGTTATACTTACTTCTACTTACAGACTCCGATTTTCTAATTCCATAGAAGGTCAGAATGCGTTGATCCCTATATAAGGAATTAATTACTCTGGTAATCGGTCCTGTCTTAAACATAGAGCAACACCATCTCATCATTCTAGCTGGTGGTCCTATATCCTCACACACATCTCTGAATACCTGCTCATGATTTTCAGCAATCTTAAAAATAGACTGCGGATTATTCTTTCTATAGCGCTTGGCATACTCAATTGTGAGTGGAAACTCAAGCGTAGTATTTCCAAAAATGTGCACCAGTGATGGATCACTCAATGCTTTTATTGCCACATCTGCAGTTACAGTGGAGTCTTTTCCACCCGAGAACGATAGGACTATATTCTCCTCCGGAAACTTAGCCGCCGTTTTCCTGACAAATGTATGCGATTCGTCAATCAGATAGTTCAACCTTGTCCTATTCGCCTCGACAAAAGCATCTATGTAGCGATCAAAAGCTTCATAGGAATTATTGTCCTTATTTCTTTCAAGCTTCTCTATATATTCGTCAGCATTTGCTTTCTGAAATAACTTGTTAGGCAAAGCAACAGACTTGCCATTTATATAGTATCTGTTGTTGGATGCCCATACAGATTCATTTATCCACTGATGAGGTTTCTTCTTCAGCAAAATCTCAATCAGTAACCTTTCTTCGGGGAATACGGGTCTAATATCTGCAGCAAGATATTTCATCGGCTTGCCACATCTTTGGCAGATTCCTTTGTCCGCTTGATTCACTTCCTGCATTACCGGGACTCTGCAATTATCGCACCAGTAAACTTCAGTAGGATAATCTTCGACTGTCTTCTCACCGCAGATTGGGCACTTTTCTTCATTTGTCTCTATATTACAGTTCTTACACCACACAAAAATGCTCCTTGCAGTTATTTTTCTTGTACGTCGTCATCATCCGGTACGTAATCAACAATATCGTGAATCTGACAATCAAGCGTCTTACAAATCTTATCAAGAACCTTTGTCGACACATCGCCACCTTTTCCCATGGTAGCTATTGCATTTGTTGACACATGCGCTTGCTCATGTAGATCTGTCCTGTTCATTTTTTTATCAATAAGCAGTTTCCATAATTTATCGTAGCTCATTGCCATAGTCGTTTTTAACCTCTCAAAACGGGCTGTTTTCTTATAACATATATATAGCCTTATTATATCACGGCGGTCTTTTTTTTCAAGATTTTCTTGGAAATTTCAAGATTTTCTATCAGAAGCCATCTCAAGCCCGACTGTCATAGGTCTGTATTCTTTTCTTTTTGTCATAGTTTGCCTCCATTCATCATAACCAATATGTCATATGGTCAATCTGAAGCTGACACAGTACCTGACATCAGATTTTCAGTTATGAGATTTTAGAAGACGCCATCTTTCATCTCTATCCGTCCATTTTATGGTTAAACAAAAAGGACTATTCCACAAAAGCCTTTATTTCCTGGTTTTCTCGAATTAGTCCTTTTATCGCATAATCATCTATGATAATAAGTTCATCGTCTGTAACAGCCAACATATTTTCTCCATCATTATATAGAATACGCTTAACCATGCTCTGACTTTAGCTACCTGTATTCTGTTCTGATTGTGTCTTCTTTGTCTTTACTTATAATAAAATTCCATTCCTCGCCAATCTGATATCTATCTGTCCTATTCTCTTCAGTCGGAATATTCTCATTCTTTTTAACGTGATTAACATTCCATTCCTCAACATCTTTCACATAATCAGCATATTCACCTTTAGCCGCATAATAAGTACTATAAAAATCCCTTACATTATCATAACCATGTCGTTGCACAATAGATGACAAATAGCGTTTCATATTATCAATCTGTTTGTTCAGTTCATATATTTGATTCTGCAACCCTCCACGCTTTCGTGCCTTAAATGCACCATTACATTCTGACAATTCTATCTCCAGCTCGCTGCGTTTATGCTCCTGCGCAAATATTGCTTCATTTTGCTTTTGTAATTCATCATAAATATTCTGAAGACTTAGGTATTTTTTTGCAAGTGGTGACATTGTTGGCATTGTTGGATAAGTCTTCTCGAACACATCGAATCAGCCCTTTAAAACGTCTTAATAAAAATCCGTTTTAAAGGTATAAAGAAAGACCACTCACTTTCAATTTTTCTTGAAAATGAACGGTCTTTCACGCTTCTGTTATTTAGTTGAATGATAAAAATATTACTTTTCCTTTGATGTGTTTCCGAAGCCGCAGTCCAATACCACAGACACATTTACTCCATCAGAAATTGCCTTTCTGTATGTTTTTCGGTCACTCTGGTCAAACCTGAAAAACCTCTCAAAGTGCCTAAAATCAAGGATTCTTACAAATCTGTCCGATGTAGTGCAACTATTGTCTCTATATGTGTTGTTACTATGATAGGAATACATTGACTTTGCCTCGTCGGTTGTATGGGAACACAAACCGGCGTTCTGTTTTGCCGTCTTACTATTCTTTCTCGGTGGCTTAAAGTTTGTTCCGTCCAAACTATTTTTGAATCCAGTCTTATAGATAAATGTCAGCATGGACGGGTCTTTGTTGCCATCTTCATCATACCCTCCAACAATAACTTTTTCAACTATACTTTCAAAGACATAGCGATCAAAGGTGTCCAGCACTTCGTTTTCTTCCAGCGTCTTGCGAAACTCTGCAATTCGCTTTTTCATAGTGCTTTCCGTTTCGGCGGATTCTTGCAAATCCTCCCGTTGTTTTTGAAGCTGTTCAATCTGGCTGCTTAAATCAAAATATTTCTGTTCGTAAGTATCTTTGTCAATGATTTCTTCCAGCCGCATATCAACCAGCTTGGCCCGTTTCGCATCCAATGCAGCAATGTCTTTTTCTACTTTGGCTAACTGTTTGCCTGCATTACCGTCCGAAAGTGTTTCTTCTGTCCGGGCAATAAATTCGTCTAACACATCTTTGTTATTTTGGCACAGAAGCCGGTAGGATTCGATAAATGCCTGTTCAATGGTTTCCTCGGCAATTCCTTTACTGTCGGGACAAAACTTCTTACCTTTTTTGGTGGCGGTCACGCATTGCCAGATAACCTTATTGTACTGTGAACCGCTATGCCAGCTCCGCCTTGTAAGTGTGCTTCCGCAGAAGCCACATTCCAGCATACAGCTAAAGGCATATTTCCGGCTGAATTTTTCACGCTTTCCATCCGTACCTAAACGACGCGGCTTTGCGCGGCGCTTCAAAATCTCCTGTGCCTTTTCAAACATTTCTTCTGAAATGATGGCCTCATGGTGATCTCGGATATAGAACTGATCTTCTTCACCGAAATTATCCAAACGGCGTTTAGAGATAGGGTCAAGCGTAAATGTTTTCCCCATCAAAATATCGCCTTTGTATTTTTCGTTCTTAATTATGCCAATTACCGTTGTTTCGGCCCATCGGGTGCTGCCGCGTTTTGTCTTATACCCTAAGTGTTCAAGCTCTTGCGAAATTACAGAACCTCCGGCTCCCTCGATATAGCGCCGGAAGATATATCTCACGATTTCGGCTTCTTCTTCGTTGATTGTAATGCTCTTATCCTCTGGATGATAGTCATATCCTAAACATCCTTGGAACCCAACCAACTCACCACGCTGCATTTTCATTTTTAAGCCCTTTTTAACATTTGCAGAAATATTCTCAACTTCCTGCTGTGCAACAGAGCTTAAAATAACAAGAAGCAATTCACCGTCCATCGTTAAAGTATTTATATTTTCTTCCTCAAAGAAAACGGCAATCCCTTTTTCTTTCAGCATACGAACATACTTCAATGTGTCCAGTGTATTTCTTGCAAAACGGGAAATGGATTTTGTGATTATCATATCGACATCACCATTCATGCAGTCGTTAATCAAACGCTGAAAATCTTCCCGCTTCGTCACCTGTGTACCTGTAATCGCTTCATCGGCGTAGATACCAGCTAAGTCCCATTCAGGTTTGCTTTTAATCAAATCCGTATAATGCTGAACCTGTGATTTGTAACTGTTGAGCTGATCTTCACTATCGGTACTTACTCGACAATAAGCAGCAACTCGCAGACGCTTTGCTAAATTAGCTCTCGTTCTGGACGAAAGCACATTTCGCGCCTTAATAATTTCTACATCTTTCATGGCGGCCCTCCTTTTTGTGTTCCTATCATAGTGTTATTATAACACAAGAAAAGCCACAATTCAAGATAATAGATCAGAAACGATTTTATAGTCTTTCATAAGACGATTTTTGATTAGGGAATATTCTCTATCAGAAATCAGCTTCTTTTCCAAAAGCTGCTTGAGAAAAGCAAGTTGCATACTATATCGAATCAAGTTGTCTTTTTTCAAAGAAAATTCCCCCTTTCCATAACAAAGAAAAGGGGCAAAACGGATGGCTGCTGGCACAGCTCCACGGGAATCTCACCCCCGCGTGGTTCTCACGCGGCCCTGCTCGTTGCCTGCGACGCTTCAAACGCTCGGACTACGACGACAAGGGCGTATCATTGTCCTGTCTGCGCGTCGTCGCCCGCAGGCTGCCACACCTGCTTTACAGCCCGGTAAAATCGCTCCGCTTATCCCAATGAGGAAAAGCCTCTTGGCGCACCTGCCGCCCGGCTCGGCGCAGACAGAATGTATCCGTCTGCCCTATGACGCGCCGCCATTGTCCTGCGGGCGTATTTGTCAAGGAGCAAAGGGGCCGCCGGGAAAACAGGCAGGCGGGGAAAGGGAAAGCCGCCTGTCTATGGCCGGGGCCTTAACCGTCAGTCGCCAATGGGACTAACGATGGAATGGATCAGCTTGATTTGCAATCGGCGCTTCATATACTCGTCAATGCAGATATGAGGCTGGCCGCTGCCGTCATAGAGCGTCCGGGTACACAGCTTATTGATATAGCCGTCGTAATGCTGCAAGACACGCTCCACGGCTTCGGCGTTACCGGCGCAGGCCGCGTCGATCACAAAATCAGGCAGAGGGCTTTTGCCCTTGTAACTGGATTGTTTCATCCGCGTTTAACCTCCCTCCGGCATGAACGCCATCAATTTTATACGCAAGTCTTTCAGGGTGCTTGTCCTGTGGCGCTGTACTGCGCTGCGGGACATTCCCATCAGGCGGCCAATTTCTTCGTCAGTCAAATCCAGAACAAAGCGGAGAATCAAAATACTCTGCTCGTCTTTTGGCAGGCTGGCAAACGCTTCGGCCACAAGCTCGTTGTCGATATGTAGGTCATAGCCATGCGAACTGAATATAAAGCTGTCGCAGGAATACCGATCTACGGTCGAGAGCTTGTCCCAATCAGCCGGGGAAAGAGCGTCCAGCGACACTTCACGGTCGCGGCGGCACTTCATTTCCCGCAGATAATCTATCGCCTCATGGTACAGAACCAGCTTGCAGTAGCGGTCAAACTGGCCCCATTCACCGTATTTGCGGGGGATCGCTTCCATCTTCTCACCCCCTTTCTATGGGGGATGTGGTGGTTCTCTCCCTTTCCGCTAACAAAGCGTTTGCAACCGCGCCAGCTACCCGCTAAATGCTTCTTTTTTGAAAATTTTTCAAAAAATTTTTTCGGGTACGGCCTGACCGCAAAATACGACAAAAATCGCCCGGCAGGTCGGAAACCTACCGGGCGGCGATTTGAAGTGTTTTGTTGTTTGTTTACATGGTATAGTACATACTCATAGCCGGAATATTCCTGCGGAGGGGCAGGGCTTTTTTTAAGCGGTTAGGATTTTGAAAAACAGGGCGTGTGAGCATAACGGCATCCTCCTGGGGGCCGCCACGCCTTTAACTGTTGGAAATGGACAGAAAGAAAGCGACGGCCTTGATTTCTCAAAACCGCCGCCAGTGAAAGATAAATTGAGCGTGAAAATGGGTCTGCCCAACAGCGGTTTTTTTCTTTTCTGCCGCTGGGCAGATTGGTTTCTTAGTATCTAAATTGGAGGATTGCTACCTATCGTTAAATCCCTTTGATCGTTTTCATATCCTCGCCTTTGTCGGTGGCAACATCGGCATATCTACAACCTGCAATTCGCCTTTCCGTAGGCGGAAAATCACGTCTGCTTCCTTTGCTAACTCATTGGAGTGGGTAACGATCACTACGCATCGGCCCGTCTGGTGGGCGCTGTCCTTTAAGATTGTCGTGATCTCCACACTGGTATCTTCATCGAGATTGCCCGTAGGTTCGTCGGCTAAGATGATCTGTGCGTCACTTGCCAGGGCGCGGGCGATAGCCACCCTTTGTTGCTGGCCGCCGGAGAGCTTCAACACATTGCGCTTTGATTCCTCTGCGGTCAGGCCCAGCTTTTCTAAAATCGGGAGGGGCGGTAGTTTTGTCGTCAAAGATACATTCTCCATAGGGGTCAGGTAGTCGATCAGGTTATAGCTCTGGAAAATAAACGCAACATGATTGCGTCGGTGATCTGCAAGGCCGGTTTTTTCAATATCTTCTCCCTGATAGAGAATTTGTCCTTTGGTGGGACTGTCCAATCCTCCCATCAGGGAAAGCAGCGTTAGTCGATTGCGGCTGCGATTGAGAATAATTTAGGACAGGCATACTCGTATACTTCTCGTGTAATTAATTTCAAAAATTACGGTGCTTGTTCCAGTAGACAACGTACTGTTGTTATTGGTGTATCCAAAGACTATGCTGATGAAGTTTCTCCTTTGGAACTATATCCTGATCTTGTTAAAGAGCGTACATTAAGAGAGGTAATTGGCGACTTAAAGCCTCTAAAAGAGTTTGGTGAAATAGACGAAAACGATATCTATCATTCTTTCAGACCTTATCCTGAACATATGCGGGCGTGGATTGCAGATATAAAGGAAGGACAATCGGCATTTGACAATGTTGATGATAATAAAAAGCCTCATCGAGTAGTTGGTGGCAAAATAGTTATCAATCAACGCAAAAACGCAGATAAATACACTCGTCAGTATTGGGACAAAGTCGGTCCTTGTATTCATACGAGAAATGACCAAATGGCAAGCCAAAATACAGTACATCCTTGTGATGATAGAGTTTTCAGCATTAGAGAATTAATGCTGATGATGACCGTTCCGTACTCGTTCAAATGGGTAGAAACAGGCTTTGATATATTAAATGATTTGCCTACTGAACAAAAAAGAGCCTTTTTGAAGAAAGAAGAAATTAAAATTCGTCAATCTTTAGGAGAAGCAGTTCCTACTGTAATCTTTCAATCTATTGCCAAAAAAATTAAATCTGCATTGAAACATCCGCTGCTTAACACAGCAACTATCAACAAATTAGTTTCTTCTAACAAATTGTCCGAGGTTGATAATTTAAGAGATTTTATTGTCAATAATCCGATGAATTTGTCTACTACAACATTTGTTGAGATATGGTGCGAACAGCAGCTTCCCTCAACTCTGCGGGTTGAGAGCTTGTGCGTTGAGCAGTCATAACCATCAAAGCCGGGAATCTTTCGCCCCTCTTGATTCGTATAAGGTCTTGAACGATGGTTATACATCTTCGCTCCGCAGTCGGCACAAAAAACAAGTCCCGTCAAAGGATTCGCTTCGCCGATTGTACCGCTTCGACGAGGTGTTCCGATCAGTTTTTGAGCAAGATGCCATGTTTCCGAATCAACGATTGCTTCCTGCGTGTTTTCAAACACTGCCCGCTTATCGGGAGTATTGATAATGTTCTTTTTCTCCTTGTACGATTTACTGGTAGTACGGAAGTTTACGGTATAGCCCATATACTCGGGACGCTTCAAAATATCCTTTACCGTACGACTGCTCCAGTCATACGGATTCAATGCTTCAAGGTTATTCTTATACCTTCCGAAGCCGTGACGCGCTTGGTGGTATGCCGGTGACTCCACCTTGTCTCTTTGCAAGATCCGTGCAGTCTCCATTGTCCCTTTGCCGAAATACGACCTCGGTGTAGTAGCCGACTTCAAGATAATTATGACCGATACGGCTCATATCCTTTGCTATGACCGTACCGGCCTTTCTTTCTTCAATATCGCTCATCATACGCTTCCAATCGGGGCGCTCAAAAGAACCGCCCGAATAGCCGTCGTCTGTGTAGTGAACAATATTGGTGTAGCCATGCTGTTCGGCGTATGCTTCCAGCATGGTCTTTTGCGTTTTGATGGAGTTACTGTCCCCGACCTGCTCATCGTCGCGGGAAAGACGCTCATATAGTGCTGTGATCTTTTCTTGTTCCTGCTTGACTTTCATGACCTATCCTCCTGAAATTCAAGCCGGATGTCTTGTTTGCATCTGTGCTTCGCTTGGTTGCTTCCATGCTTCATTGCGTATGATGCGGATGAGCTTGTCCTCCTGAAAAATGAAGTACCGAATAACAGCTCATCACGATGCCCGCCTCCTTTGCGGGACTTTGGATTTGTGATCTTTCTGTTCTTTCGATATTTTCAGAGGATGATACTGAATATGCTTCGGATGTTACGGCAAAAATAGAGAATGAAGAGGTCTGCCTATCTGCGCGTTATGATAGTGCGTAAAATTTCGCAAAAAATTTATGCAAATATGATTTCTTTCAGCACGGTCTCCTCAGCCGCGGCTTTGCAGTTGTTCATCTCCTGCGCCCACAGAAGCGGATTACTCGCTTTGCGGTTTTCGTCGATGCCACGTTTCTTGGCAAGCTCCGCGGTCAAGAATTCAACTTGTGAGCGTGCTTCTTGGTTGATGGCAGACAAGTGTGTCAATAATCTTTCTTCGGTCAGCAGGGAAGTGTATGTGCCTCTGCGGTGCTTCTTCAGGAAATTGAGCCGCATCTGTCCGTATTTACCGATGGTGTAGTCGGTTTGATCGGGAAGGACGCGATTGGGATAGAAGATTCCGTCTCTTTCGGTGTAGGTGATTTCGTTTTGGTGTTTCATAACTTTTTTCCTCCAAGTATGTATTTTTCAATAGCCGTGAGGCTTATTGTTCATCGTCGGAGTTCGAGCAATTTCGCATACCGGAAGGATACCGTATATAAAGAAATAATCCGAACCCTTCTCCTATCAGAAAAAAGTTCGGATTATTTGAATTTGGTCTGAGTGACTGGACTTGAACCAGCGGCCTCTACCACCCCAAGGTAGCGCGCTACCAACTGCGCCACACCCAGATTTTCAGCGCATTTATCATTATAGTCTTTTTCTTTTGCAATGTCAAGAGTTTTATCAAAGAAAGAGGGCATTCCGCGCCCGCATGGGAGCGCGGAATGCTTTGATTTTGGGATTCTTATTTGATTTCGACAGTAGCGCCGGCAGCTGTAAGATCGGCTTTGATCTTTTCAGCGTCTTCCTTGGAAACGCCTTCTTTGAGCGTCTTCGGAACAGCCTCAACAAGCTCTTTGGCTTCTTTGAGTCCAAGACCGGTGACCTCACGAACCGCTTTGATAACGCCGAGCTTGCTGTCGCCGAAGGATGTAAGGACGACGTCAAATTCGGTTTTCTCTTCTGCTGCGGGAGCAGCTGCACCGCCGACTGCGGCTACGGCGACAGGAGCTGCGGAAACGCCGAACTCCTCTTCGAGAGCCTTTACAAGGTCAGCGACCTCAAGAATGGTAAGCGCTTTGATTTCATCAAGAATAGCAGTAATTTTTTCAGATGCCATGATAATTTTACCTCCTCTGAATATGAATTAGATCTGTCTCTTATACACATCTGACG
>ENA-OYXW01000013-OYXW01000013.1-human-gut-metagenome-genome-assembly--contig:-NODE-13-length-101332-cov-32.624535_pt1 | contig 101332 bp, 73 predicted proteins | sample MGYA00243977_ERZ653436 | MGnify/ENA primary metagenome ERZ653436 (study PRJEB26926, sample SAMN06165001) | human gut metagenome | biome: ENVO:00009003; feature: ENVO:2100002; material: ENVO:00002003...
GAGATTCATGAGCGTCTCGTGGGCTCGGAGATGTGTATAAGAGACAGCCATCAAGTATACCTCCTAGAACAAAACTGAGGAACTGAGTTCTGAGGAACTGAGTCATTATCGCCGGTAAAAAGATACTGTTTTCCTATCCCTTACGTCGCGCTTCACGATATCCCTTATCTTTTTACGGTAGCTCCTTGCAATACTCCCGTTCTCCAGTTCTATCCTTCTCCTGATTCTATTGATAACTTGCCCATTTTCTCAATTTTTATCAGAAAACTCTTGCAGGTATGAAAAAAAAAATCGTAAATTTGCAGCGAGGAATAAAAACTTAAAGAATAAACAACATAAAAAATGAACTTATGAAGAAAATCTCGTTGATAGTGATGAGCTGCATGATAGCTTGCGGACTGCTCGCCAACCATGGCATCGTGAAGGGCGGAGAAATGTCGCCTAAGGTAGAGGACACGGTGTCGATTGACAAGAAAATCGCTGATAGTCAATGGCTATCGAACAACTCCGACACGTTGGAAGTGGACACAGCTGGCGAAGACTCGGTGGTGAATGTGGTGGCCTACTTCTGCAAGGGCGACACCTGCGAATACTGGATATATGAGAATGAGTGGAAGGTGAACGGCAAGGACACGGTGAAGACGCTCGGCGTATCCACCCAGGTGCGCCTCGTGGTAAACGATTCCACCAGCAAGGGCTATAAGATGAGCTACACCTTCCTGGACGTAAAGGCCGATTCGGTGGGTGACAACTTCCGGGACAAGATGATGGCCGTGGTAGCGGAGCGCACCGCCAAGAGCGTGATAGGCACCACCGTCAACTTTGAAACCGATGAATACGGTCGCATCACCAAGATTACCAATCTCTCGAAAATCAAGAAGCAGGCAAAGGCTCTTTTCAAGGCGAGCATGAAGGATATCGCCGCCATGCCCATCATGCAGGCAATGAAGAAGGCGATAGGTCTTGACTTCATGAAGATAGGCAACCAGGCTAACACCGACGAGTTGGTGGAGGGCTACCTGGAGGAACTGAAACTGCTCTTCGCCTGCCACGGAAGCCAATATGCCGTGGGCGAGCATCACGAGCACGAGGATGCCACCAAGGATAGCTACGCCAACGACACTTATATCAATGCCAGCCTAGAGAAGAATGGCAACTACACAATCTCCTGCGAGGTGGTCAGCGTGATACCAAAGGAGACCGTGAAGGAGGTGATGGGCGGACTGATGGGTGCCATCACGGAAGGACTGAAGGGTAAGAAGACCGAGAACGGCAAGGATCATGATGGCATCATCAACGACTTGGACGACGAGTTTAAGAAGGAGATAGACAAGGCAGTTGACCAAGATGCCCAGACCTCGGAGTATCTCTGTGTGACCTGCTTCGAGAATGGCTGGCCTAGCAGCGTGTTGAAGCAAAATAAAAATGTGATGGCTGGCCGTGGCAAGCTGAAGCAGAAACTCATCGAGGCTTGCCGATTCGCACAGCGCGAGAAATGATGAACTATTTCGACCTGTACAGATCTTATAATTAACAGGTTTGGTACACATTGCGCCTCACGGGAAACGACAAGGGTCTATATGCCACGATGAAAAGGTGGCGTATAGACCCTTGATTATATGGTAATTTTTGTCATCAATATCTCCGCTATTATAAGGGTTCTTTCAACACTTACCGAATCCCAAAACTTGTCGTAGGCTCTGAGTTCGGCATCTGTAAAGCCGGAAACTTCAAGATCTTCTACGGCTTTTCCAATCTCTGGGTCATTGAGCAGGTCGGCAGGAACTTGATTTTGCGTATCTGCTCCTCGTCGCTGAGGTTTTTATGGGATTTTTAAAGGTAAAAAAGTAAAAAAGTAAAGATTTTGCTATCCCCAATACTATCTGATAACTTTTTCTAAAACTTTTCTATGAATTCTTTGCGTGTTTCAAAATAAAGTCGTAAATTTGCTCACATAAACGAAACAATAATATCTACGGATTATGAAGCAGGTAGAAGAAAGATATATCAGTTTGCTGACCGATTTCGGTTTCAAGCGAATTTTTGGATCAGCTCCCAACAAGGATTTGCTGATCTGTTTCCTCAACAGCTTGTTCCATGGAAGACAGGTTGTTAAGGACGTGAAGTATCTGAATCCGGAGAACGTGGGCGACATCTATACCGACCGCAAGGCCATCTTTGACGTATATTGCGAAGGAGAAAACGGCGAGAAGTTTATCGTGGAAATGCAGAATGCATACCAGACATACTTCAAGGACCGTGCCCTGTTCTATTCCACTTTTCCGATTCGTGAGCAGGCTCCTAAGGGTAGTGAATGGGACTTCAAGCTCAACCATGTTTACACAATTGCTCTGCTCAACTTTAACATGAACGAGGAAGCCTTCAATAAGGAAGAAATCCGCCATCATGTGCAGTTGTGCGATACTGCCACGCACAAGATTTTCTACGATAAGCTGGAATTTATCTATGTGGAAATCGCCAAGTTCAACAAGTCGCTTGATGAGTTGGAAACGCTCTACGACAAGTGGCTCTATGCCCTGAAGAACCTCTACAAGCTTACTCAGCGCCCTAAGGCGTTATGCGACAAGGTCTTCGACCGTCTATTCGAAGAAGCCGAGATTGCAAAATTCACTCCGCAGGAGCAGCGGGAGTATGAAGCCAGCAAGATGGCATATCGTGATATCAAGAATTCGATTGATACCGCCAAGCGAGAAGGTAAAGAAGAGGGCCTGGCTGAAGGAATGAAAAAGGGCATGGAGAAGCGAAACCTTGAGATTGCCAGAAAGATGCTGGAGAATGGTATGGATGCTGCCACGGTGATGGAAATAACAGGATTGTCGGAGAGCCAGTTACAGCAGCTGAAAGGATAAGGAACTGCCTGGAGAAACGAATGATCTCCGTGGCTGCATCTTTGATATCTATTGTGTAACTATAAAACTTTTCCCCGATTTTCTTGCATGTTTCGAAATATTGTTGTACTTTTGAAGAAGAATATAGGAAAAGTAGAACTTTAAAATCATATGTCAAGCCATAGCTCGAATCAATAGCACAGAGAGGCAGAGTGACCGTATCTATGTATCGGGCAAAGACCATTATTACATGGGTCGTCGATATCTGCTTAAAGTTCACGAGAAGGGTTTTGGTCCAACGGTTAAAATCTGTGGCAGATATATCAACCTATTCGTGAAGTATGGTGCAGACAAGGAGTATCTGGCTAATGCCATGAAGGAGTGGTATCGAGCCAAGTTGATGCATTTGCTGGATACGCTGGTTCCTAATGGGAAGAGAAGATGGGCTTGAAATGTGGTGGCTTTACTATTCGGGAAATGAAGACAAGGTGGGGTAGTTGTAACCAGCGCACCCATAAGCTTCTCTTTAACCTGGAATTGGCGAAGAAACCTAAGCCTTGCATCGAGTATGTGGTGGTGCATGAGTTAGCCCACATCGTGTCTAAAAATCACGATGCTCAGTTTAGAGCTGTGCTTGACAAGCACATGCCTATGTGGGAGAAGTACAGGGATGAACTAAATGAGTTTATTCTGTAACCATATAAGTAAGGGGAAGAAGGCGAGTAACGTAAATTGCTCACTTTTTCCCTTTTTTGTATACTTTTCTGAGAATCATTAAAAAAGTAGTACTCTTTTTACGTCCTAAGGGGACGTAAAACGCTTGCGGGTTCCAACGATTATTGTTAATTTTACACGAACAAAATAAAATTAGCAATGGTTGAAGAAACAAAAGAAATAGAAAATTCAGAATCTCCGGCTGTTAGATTGGTGAGATTATCATATATAGAGAGGATTGGATCTCTTCTCAGTATCATGATTGGTGAGGATATTTCTCCTCGAAAATCAATCGTGAAGGAGTTTCATGTCTCTTATGATACGATTCGAAAGTTCATAAATTTCGATTCTAAAATAAAGTTTGATACCATTGCAAAATTTTGCCACATTATAGGTCATTATCTTCATGTTGAATATGAGGCTGTCGACAACTACAAATCTAAAAAACATATCACAGATAGAGACGAAAGACTTGCACTCATAAAAAATCTGAAAAGACAATATGAAGAAATCTTTGGGGCAGGGGCAGAAGTGGTTAAAGACCTGAATAAGAAGAAAATTGATTTGCGTAAATTCGTAACGCAAGGAATAAAATAAATATAACTGGGCAGAAGAGATTATGTCGTCTGACACCAGTAGAGAGTAATAAGTTCTTATAAATAACAACAACTTAACCAGTGTAAAAATGAAAGATACAACATGAAATTTAGGGAGACATTCCTCATACTGCTCTGCAGCTCAATGTCTCCGAAGTAAGGATTCACCCTGGAAAACTTCCAGGGGCCACCTCTTCTTTAAAATAGAGGAAGTAAATTTAGTCTATCTTAAAAGGTGAAGATATATGACTAAAATATTTTACGGATTGCCAATCTGGCTAGTGCAGACTGGACCGGTTAACATCGAGGTAGTTATTAACGTAGAATTCAGTGGCAACAGCAAAGTGGTTATTGATTCTGCTAGTTTCAAACAGTTAATGAATATGGAAGATGAGAATTAGAATAGATAAAATCGTCTTCCGTGATCAATCCAGAATGATTGTTGGTAAAGATGATGATCAGCAAAAGGAGAATGAAGAGAGTGAAGAGGAAGAGCCAGGAACGGGTTCTGCAGGAGCGAGAGACAGAGCTCCTACGGTCGACTTGGAAGTGGTGAATGACCAATCTAAACCAGGAAAAGATGAAGAACATACACCGTCTTGTTTTCTATTGGAAGGCAGGGTTGTTCCTGTTGAACTTTGCAATGACAGAGCAACCAAGATATTCCGACTACTTAGAAACGCTCAAATCCTGAATGATGATTTCAAGCCCGTCAACAAAATGCCGTGGTGGAAAAGAGGGGAACTTGCCGATATACTGGCAACGGAACTGAACATCCAGCACACCTGGAAAGTGTTCGGCGTTTTCTGGGATATGGATGCTGAAAGTTTGAGAGGCGGATTCAATAAAGCTAAGGATCATGCTTATAAATATGATTTTGATGAGGAAATCATGGATATTTTGAGATAATTTTTGGTACGATGTGGTACGACCGTACTTCATCGTACCATAGCAGTGTCGCAGAATCGCCGTACATTTGCCCCCGGAATTCAGAGCCGATATGGTCTGGGTTTCGGGGGCTTTTGTGTATAGGCACATCAACCGTTGTGGGAGCGCCCAACTGTTTAAAAAGGAATTTATAAGATGAAAGCAATGAAACCTTTTTATTTTGTTCATCCGCAGTACGGAAAACTGAGGGTGGTGGTGATTGGAGGCAAAATCTATTACTGCCTGATGGACGTGAAGAACATCTTCAAGAAGTCGGTACAGAAACTCTATGAGACGATTGCTGACTCGGAGGGGGAACTGAAAAATCTGAACATCATGATGATGAAGGATATGAAAATCAAGTATAACCTCTTCTTCGAGAACCAGGAAATGGGGAAGGAGGAAGCGGAGGCTGAGAACGTGAATGCGGATCTTAACTTCTGCGATGAACAGCTGGTGAAAGACCTTGTTGACAGGCATGTTGCTGCCGAGAAGATTGCGGCAAAATGGGTGCTAGGGTTCGTCAAGAGCAGACTGAATGATGCTGAGAATGCTTCGCTCTTCGAGGCGAACGGGGTCGACGAAATTTCTGATAACTCGCTGATTCTGCCTATCAATGTAAGCTATGGCTCAGGGTATATCATGATTAACAGCGAAGTGTTCGATTAATTGAAAAATATGGAGGTAAAATGGAGACAGTACATGTAGTGGCAATTAATCCTTATCGTAAGGGAAATAAAGGGAAAGTTTTTTCTTACAATATCGATACTTATGATAAGGTCATCGGGTCGAAGGAAATCAAGAAGATGATTCAGCAGATTCGGGGTGAATTGCCGATTGACGGAGTGGATTTGAACGATGCGCAGGCGGTGAAGAAGGCGCAGGAGAGGCTGAAGAGCGAGCTGCCTTTCTTCTGTCCGCACTACGGCATGTTTAAGAATAATGTGCGCAGACAGGAGAATGCGATGCCGGAAAGCTTTCTCTTCCAGACGATTATTGATGTGGATGATAAGGAGTATGTGGAGAAGGCGATTGAGAAGGCGCGCGAGCTGAACTGCTCTTCGGGTATCTGGAATGGGAGTTTGCTGCATCTCTGTTATAGCGCTCGCAAGAAGCTGCATATCGGGATTAGAATGCCGGTTGGGATGACCATCGAGGAGACGCAGAAGGCGTATTGTGAGGCACTGGGTGTGCCTTATGATGAGAGCTGCATCACACCTGAAAGGATGATTTTCCTGACGGATAAGGACTCGGAAATCTACCGGTCTAAAATGTGGTGCGCGGTGCTGCCGGAGAGCGAAATACAGGCTCGCAGAAAGGCTTTTCTGGACCGTGGGTTGACCGTAGACGGAAGAGGGGATGCAAAAGTTAATAGTTTACAGTTTACAGTTAATAGCAATAGTAATGACAAAGTTCAAAACAATAGACTTTCGGGCAATCGTGGCGATTATGCTGCTCCTGCTGGCACTGCTGTTCAGCCTGCCCAATCTGGTAATAGCAATCATGCTGATGATTCTCATCTCGGGAATCCTGGAGGCAATTATGGCACTGGTGAACTGGGAGAGGCCAGTGAGAAGAATCTGATAGCCTTTGATTTGTTTCAGGAATCAGCGGGACTGAAGGGGATGACGATTGATTCCGTAGGATCAAGACATTCCTCCCTGCTGGCTATCATGAGCGCAGGCGCTTCGAGGGTGATGAGCGAGGAGGAACTGATGAAGGTGGTGGCTGAGAAGATGCCGAGCTATTATCAGGAGCCGGATTGCCACCAACTTATCCATGATTTCTATGCGAAATATGGTGACAGTTCGAAACCTTTCTCACGCGATGTAATCCGCATCAATGCCACCGCAGAACAGGCCAGCCGGCAAGTTAATAGTTTACAGTCTACAGTTAATAGGGCTGAGCAAGTTAATAGTTTACAGTTTACAGTTAATAGGGCTGTGCCTAACGTTCAAAGTACCGAGGAGGATTATCCGGAACCGCCAGCGATGCCGGAGAAACTGCCGAAACTGGTGGAACTGCTGATATCTCGGACACCGGAGGTTTATAAGCCGGCAGTGGCGCACGCTATCTTTCCACCGTTGGCTACTCACCTCTGGCAGACGAGCTTCCGGTATATTGATAATGTAGTGCATGAAGCTACGCTTTCTACGTGTTTGCTTGCCGGTACGGGCGCAGGTAAATCGTCTGTGGATAAGCCGATTAGGTATATCATGGAGGATATCCGAAAGCGGGATGCGGAGAATCTGAAACGTGAGAAGGAATGGAAGGAGGAGGTGACGCGCAAGGGTGCCAACAAGGATAAACGCAAACGACCGGATAATCTTGTTATCCAGGAGATTGATGCTGATATGACCAGTCCGGCATTCGTGATGAGAACTGCTGAGGCGCAGGGGCGTTTCCTCTATACTTCGCTTAACGAGCTGGATCAGTTTGATGCACTCCGGGGCAGCGGCAACCAGCAGTTCCGCATCATGTGTCTCGCCTTCGACCCCTTCAACCTCTTTGGCCAACAGCGCGTGGGCGTTCAAAGTGTGACAGAAAGGGTAACGATAAGGTTCAACTGGAATGCATCTACCACCATTCAGAAAGGGCAACGCTACTTCTCAAAAGTTTTGACAGACGGTCCGATAAGCCGTATCAATTTCTGTACCATTCCGGAGCGTGAAATCGGTGACGAAATGCCTGTTTATGGCGATTACGATGATGCTTACCGTGAGGCGCTGAAGCCTTATATCGAGAATCTGAACAATGCCAGGGGACTGATTGACTGTCCTGAGGCGTTCCAGCTTGCCCTTAAACTGAAGGATGAGAATGCTGAGTTCTCGCGCTTGTCGCAGGATAGGGTTTACGAGAACCTTTCCTTCCGTGCCAACGTCATCGCCTACCTGAAGGCGTGTGTGCTGTATGTGGCGAACGGTTGCAAATGGGAACCGGAGATTGACGAGTTCATCCGCTGGAGCGAGCGTTACGACCTCTACTGCAAGATGCGTTTCTTCGGTGATGCCATCAAGAGGGCGAATGATACAGGCGAGAAGTCGAGCAAGCGAGGACCATCCAACATGCTGATGCAGTTGCCGGATGAGTTTACTTACCAGCAGGTGATAGACTTGCGTGTAGCACGAGGTATGGATAAGAAGGGAACTTCAAGAATGTTAGGTAACTGGAAGGAACGTCATTACATCAAGGTTAAGGATAGCAACTCGGTTCCTCAGAAATTCAGTTCCTCAGTTTTTATTAAACTTAAATTCCGAAAGGAGAATTCATAGCGTATGGAAATAGTAGTAAAAAGAATAGCAAAGAAGAAGACTTATACGATAGGTCATCTTTATATCCTGAGCGATAAGGATGTAAAGCGTACCTGGCGTTCGGTGGTAAAAATAGGCGACAAGCGTATCTTTGAGCATAGCTTCGATATGGCGAAGTTGGACAAGGAGCATTACTTCTGTGATACCCTGGAGCCTACGTGGAGAAACCTCCTGGGTGTCGAACTGAAGCCGGAAGAGGAGGATGGACGGTACAGCAGGGTATCGGGCAAGAAAGCCCGCAAGATACCGGGTCATACGGCGATACCGGAAGGCTCGTATCCTGTTGTTATCTCGAAATCGCCAAGGTTTAAGAAGTGGCTTCCGCTGGTGCAGGGTGTTCCTGATTTTGAGGGCATCCGCATTCATGCCGGTAATTATCCCGATGATACGCAGGGCTGCATTCTGGTAGGTGAAAATAAATTACAGGGTGCCGTCTTCAATTCCCGCATCTGGTTGTACAGGCTCATGAATGCCATTACCGCAGCGAGAGAACGGGATGAGAGCGTTTGGATTACAATTTTGTAATGTTGAATGTTGAATTATTAGTGATTATTTTTTTTAAAAAGATTATTATGGTAAAGTCAGTTAATACAAATAAAGTAGAAATGGATAAGAAGGCAGCATTTGCTGTCGTGTTTGAAAACTCAGAATTCGGTAAGGTTCGTACCTTGACCGATGAAAATGGGGAGCCATTGTTCTGTGCAAAGGATCTCTGTAATGTACTGGGATATAAGAGAGCGAATGATGCTGTAGATCAGTTAGTTAAACCACTTGATACGGCGAAACGCCGTACATGGGTAGCAACCGGTCTGAAGAAGGATGGAAGCGAGGCAATGCGTCGTACTCTGATGCTCTATGTTAACGAGAGCGGTTTCTATGCTTTGGTTCTCGGCTCTAAGCTTTCTACTGCCGTGAAGTTCAAGAACTGGGTTACGGCTGATGTGCTGCCACAGATTCGCAAGACGGGCGGTTATATCCCGGTGCAGCAGGGCGAGAGTGATGAGGAGACAATCCGACATGCGGAAGAAATCCTCCGTGCTACGCTCAAGGAGAAGGAGAATCTGCTGAAGAAGCAACATCTGCAGATTGAGCAGCAGAAGAAGCTTATCGGCGAACAGGATACGGAAATCCGCCGTCTGAATGGAGTTGTGGATGAACAGGTGGTTCGCATCGCTAAGAATGGTGATAACATCATCCAGTTGGAGAATCAGGTGGGTAATCTTCTGCCGAAGGCGCTCTATAGCGATAACGTGCTCGATTCCGTTTCCTGCTTCACTACTACGCAGATTGCGAAGGAACTCGGTATCACAGCCCAGGAGCTGAACCGCTCGCTCTGTGCCCTGCATATCCAGTATTACCAGAGCGGTCAGTATCTCCTCTATGCCGATTATGCTCACATGGGCTTGGCGAAGAGCCGTACCCGCTACAGCGCCTTCCTCGACCCGAAGAGCGATGGCAGACAGGAGAAGATGGGCAGAGCCTACACCCATACCTATCTCGTATGGACCGAGCGAGGACGAAAGTTCATCCATGACCTCGCCCAGCGATACTTGGAACTGTGTGAAGTTTATAGTTAATAGTTTATAGCCCCTGATGTGTTCTTGCATCAGGGGCTTTTGTCTGTTCCTAAAGGTTAACTCCGAAATTGAACTGGAGGGCTCCATTGCGCGATTTGTCGAAACTGTCGTGGCAGATGTTGGCAAGACCGATGTCGTAGGTGAGATCGGCATAGAACATGTCGTAGCCGATGCCGCAGCCGATGCGGATACCACCATCAAGGCGGCGGAAGTTTGCATCCTTGAATGAGCTCTCTGCTTCACGCTCGGCAAAGTTCTTGATCTTGCCTCCTACACCAACGGCAAAATAGCCGCCTACCTGAGGCTGGATGGAGAAGTGGTCGTCTACCTCGTACTTGTACTTCAGTACGGCTGGAATCTCAAGATAGTTGAGGTCGTAGGTCATCTTCTTGCCTTCAGGAAGATCCTTCTTGCCACCTTTCTCTATATACGAAAGTCCGGTCTCGAGATAGAGTGGGGCGCTGTCGGTCAATGGAATGCCGGCTACTACGCCCACATTCAGGCCGGTCTGCCAGTCGCCACCATCCAGACGGGAATCGTCGGAATTGACAAAGGTGAAGGCAGGACCGATGCGGAATCCGTAATACGGGCTGCTGTAGTTGTAGTTGTAGCGGTAGTCGAGACGGTCTGTCCTGCTGTTGTAATATCTGCTGTCACGATAATTCTGTGCTGCTGCCGGCATCAGAGTCAGGAGCAATGCCATCATGATGAATGCTAATCTTTTCATAATTCTTATTCTTTTATACATTAATATATGCTGTTTGAAGAAACTTGTTTTACGGTGCAAAGGTACGAATAAAAAACGAAACGGCAGCGAGCGTTTCCCTAAATGATAGAGGGGAACCCCTATTTCTGACCTAATACAACTTTCTCAACAAAAAAAATATAAATTTTTGCTATATTTTTTGTTTTGTCTCCAATTTGTGCTATCTTTGCCTTCAAATTATAAACGTTTATATAGAAATTATGAAATTTTTGAAGAAGTATCTACTGGATATTCTGGTAGTTATTGCATTTGCAATCATCTCCTTCGTCTACTTTATGCCTGCCGATATGGACGGACGAATCCTCTTCCGACATGATGCAGCGGCAGGAAAGGGACTGGGACATGAAAAGGAACTCTTCCAGCAGCAGACGGGAGAGACTACACGATGGACGAACTCGGTGTTTGGCGGTATGCCTACCTATCAGATGTCGCCTTCGTATGACAGTAATCAGGTGCTCAGCCAGATTGTGAAGGCATATCATCTGTGGTTGCCAGACTATGTTTGGTATGTTTTTGTATACCTCCTGGGCTTCTATATCATGCTGCGTGCCTTCAACTTCAGACAGTCGCTGGCGGCGCTGGGAAGTATCATCTGGGCATTCTCGTCCTACTTTTTTATCATTATCGCTGCCGGACATATCTGGAAGGTATGGGCGCTGGCTTATCTGCCGCCGATGATTGCGGGCGTGGTGCTTGCCTATCGGGGCAAGTATCTCAAGGGACTGCTCCTTACTGCCATCTTCTCGGCTTTCGAGGTGCAGGCTAACCACGTGCAGATGACTTATTACTACCTCTTTATCATCCTCTTCATGGTGATAGCCTTCCTGGCAGATGCCATCAAGAAAGGTGAACTTGCACGCTTCGGAAAGGCTACGGCAGTATGCGTGGTGGGTGCCCTCATAGGTATCTCGCTCAACCTCTCGAACCTTTATCATACCTGGCAGTATGGTCAGGAAACCATGCGTGGAAAGAGTGAACTCGTAAAGAAAAATGCGGCTAACCAGACCAGCAGCGGTCTGGATAGAGACTATATCACACAGTGGAGCTATGGTATCGACGAAACGTGGACGCTGATGATTCCGAATGCCAAGGGCGGTGCCTCCGTGCCGCTGGCGCAGAACCAGCAGGCGATGGAGAAGGCTGATCCTAACTTCGTTCAGATTTACCAGCAGCTGGGACAGTACTGGGGCAACCAGCCGGGAACGAGCGGACCTGTATATGTAGGTGCCTTCGTCTGCATGCTCTTTATCCTGGGCCTGTTTATCGTGAAGGGTCCGATGAAGTGGGCGATGCTTGCTGCCACCATCCTGAGCATCCTGCTCGCCTGGGGTAGAAACTTCATGCCGTTTACCAATTTCTTCCTCGATTATGTGCCGATGTATGCCAAGTTCCGTACGGTGGCATCTATCCTGGTCATCGCAGAATTCACCATCCCGCTCCTGGCAATGATGGCGCTGAAGAAGATTGTAGATGAGCCGGAGATTCTGACAGAGAAGATAAAATATGTATATGCCAGCTTCGGTCTGACAGCAGGCTTCTGTCTGCTCTTTGCCATCATGCCGGGCGTATTCTTCCCAGATTTCGTCTCGGTACAGGAGACACAGGCGCTGCAGCAGTTGCCTCAGGAGTATATCTCTCCAATCATGAGCAATCTGACGGATATCCGCAAGGGCATCTTTACATCCGACTGCTGGCGTTCGTTCTGGATTATCCTCATCGGTTCGGCACTGCTGATGCTCTTCAAGATGAAGAAGCTGGGCAAGGAATATATGATTGCCGGTATCGCCGTGCTCTGTCTGGTGGATATGTGGATGGTGAACAAGCGCTATCTCTACGATGATATGTTCGTAGACAAGGCGCAGCGCGATACACCGCAGCAGATGACCGAGACCGACAAGATTATCTGCCGTGACAAGGCACTCGACTACCGTGTGCTGAATCTGGCATCGAATACATTCAATGAGAACGAGACCTCTTACTACCACAAGAGCATCGGCGGTTATCATCCAGCCAAGCTCCGTCGCTACCAGGAGATGATTGATGCACATATCGCTCCTGAGATGCAGAAGACGATGCAGGCGGTAGCTGCTGCGGGCGGCGATATGACCAAGGTGAACGGCGACAGTATCTATCCGGTATTGAACATGCTGAATACCAAATACTTCATCATGCCGCTGCAGGGCGGACAGACCGTTCCGGTTCTGAATCCGTATGCCTACGGCAATGCATGGTTCGTAGACGAGGTGAAGTATGTGAACAATGCCAACGAGGAAATTGATGGCGTGGGCAAGGTGAACCTCCGACACGTGGCTGTGGCTGATGCCAAATTCAAGGAACAGCTGGCGCAGAGCGTGAAGCAGGATGATACTTCGGTGGTGAAGATGACGCAGTATAAGCCGAACAACCTGACTTACGAGGTGAAGTCGAGCAAGGGCGGCGTGATCGTATTCTCTGAGATTTACTATCCGGGCTGGACGGCTACGGTTGATGGACAGCCGGCTGAGCTGGGCAGAGTGAACTATATTCTGCGTGCGCTGAACGTGAAAGCTGGTAACCACAAAGTGGTTCTCGATTTCCATCCTCAGTCGCTCAAGAATACCGAGACGGTGGCTTACATCGGTTATGGCGTTCTGGCTCTCCTTATTATAATAGGTGTAGTGGTTGAGGTGAGAAAGCGCAAGAAGGAATAGCGGGGATTGCAAATCCCCTTAGACTGATAGACTGATTGCAAATTCTGATGATGCGATTTAGAACAGAAATAGATATTCCGAAGGCCGACTTCGAGATAGGGGCGGCAGAGCGGATGCTCTTTGTGGGCAGTTGCTTTGCCGACAATCTGGGGTGGCGGTTTGTGGAGAACCGCTTCCGGGCTACGGTGAATCCCTTCGGGGTGATGTATAATCCGGCAAGCATTCTCCATACGGTAGAGAAATGTTCCGAGGTGCGTCCCCGTGTGGCTGTCTTTACGCTGGGTACCAACCATGTGTATATCCTGAAGGAGACGGGCGAGATAGTGGACAACTGCCAGAAGCGCCCGCAGCGCCTCTTCGAAGAGCGGGAACTGAGCGTGGACGAATGTGCCGGCTATCTGCAGAAGGCTATCAATCTGCTGAAATCGCAGACCGCAGCATCCGGTAGCAGTGAAGGCACTCTGAAGGTAATCATCACGGTAAGCCCTATCCGCTATGCGAAATACGGCTATCACGGGAGTCAGCTTTCGAAGGCTACGCTCCTGCTGGCAGCCGATAAGCTGGTGAAGGAGAATCCCGGAGTGGTGAGCTATTTTCCGGCTTACGAGATCATGAACGATGAACTTCGTGACTACCGCTTCTACAAGGAAGACATGCTGCACCCGAGCGAACAGGCTGTGGAATATATCTGGGAGCGGTTCCGGGCAACTTACTTCGGCAAGGCAGCAGAGCTGTTTCTGGAAGACTGGAGACCTGTCCGCGAAGCACTCGGCCACAAGCCCTTCCATCCCGAGAGCGAGGAACACCAGAAGTTCATCGCCAGGACGGAAGAGAAGAAAAGACAATTTGAGGAGAAATATCATCTCTTATAAAATGGAGAAATATCATCTCTTATAAAATAAAGAATATTTAAATAACAAGACAATGACATATACTATTGAAAAGGTAACCACACTGATAGGTGCGCGTCGCTATGGAGACAATGATACCAACATCGGTTTTATCCTGACCGATAGTCGTTCACTTTGTTTCCCAGAGGAAACTCTGTTCTTTGCGCTCAAGTCGGAACGTAATGATGGTCATAACTACATCCCTGAGCTGTATCGCAGAGGTGTGAAAAACTTTGTTGTAACGAATGTGCCTAAGGGCTATGCTTCTGATTATCCGGGAGCCAACTTCCTGAAGGTAGTAAATACGCTCGAGGCTCTCCAGCGTCTGGCTGAGCGCCACCGTGACGAGTTTAACATCCCTATCGTAGGCATCACGGGTTCAAACGGCAAGACCATGGTCAAGGAGTGGCTCTACCAGCTGCTCTCGCCAAGCATGTTTGTTACCCGCAGTCCGCGCAGTTACAACTCTCAGATAGGTGTGCCATTGTCGGTATGGCTGATGAACGAGCAGACCCAGGTGGGCGTTTTCGAGGCAGGTATCAGTATGCCTGGCGAAATGCTTGCCCTGCGTGACATCATCCAGCCAACCATCGCCGTACTGACCAATCTGGGTGCTGCCCATCAGGAGAACTTCTCTTCCATGGAGGAGAAATGCCGGGAGAAACTCATCCTCTTCCATGATGCAGAGACCGTAATCTATGATGGCGATGACGAGGTTATCAGCAAGGTGATAGCCGAATATCCCGACTATAAGGGCGAGAAACTCTTCTGGTCGCTCAAGAATGCGGAGGCTCCTTTCTATGTAAAGAACATCGAGAAGCAGCAGAGCGTGAGCGTGATTACCTATATATATAAAGGTGTGGAAGACAGTTTCTCTATCCCGTTCATCGACGATGCATCTGTACAGAATGCCATCATCTCTGCCGTCGTGGCATCGAAACTCGGTCTTTCGGCTGAAGATATCGACAAGCGCATGGCACAGCTCGAACCTGTGGCAATGAGACTGGAGGTGAAGGTAGGACAGCACGGATGTACGCTGATCAACGACAGCTACAACAGTGATATCAATTCGCTTGATATCGCTCTCGACTTCATGAACCGCCGTCCTGACCATCACGGTCGTCGCCATACACTGATATTGAGCGACATTTACCAGAGCGGTCAGGCACCGGAGGTATTATATAAAGAGGTGAGCGATTTAGCCCGTAAACGTGGCGTGGTAAAGTTCATCGGTATCGGTCCTGAGCTCTGCAAGCAGCACGACGTGATTCAGATTTCAGAGAAGTTCTTCTTCCCGAATGTAGAGGAATTCATCGCCAGCGAGGTGTTTGCTTCCCTGCGCGATGAGGTGATTCTGCTGAAGGGCGCCCGTCAGTTTGGCTTCGACCAGCTCACCGAACTGCTGGTACAGAAAGTACACGAGACTACGCTGGAGGTGAATCTGAATGCCGTGGTAGCCAATCTGAACTACTACCGTGCGTTTATGAAGCCGGAAACCAAGCTGGTATGCATGATCAAGGCAGACGGCTACGGTGCAGGTGCCGTGGAGATAGCCAAGACCCTGCAGGACCATCGTGTAGACTATCTGGCTGTGGCTGTAGCTGATGAGGGCGTTACGCTGCGCAAGAACGGCATCACCAGCAACATCATGATCATGAATCCGGAGATGACCGCCTTCAAGACTATGTTCGATTACGACCTGGAGCCTGAGGTTTACTCTTTCCGTCTGCTCGATGCGCTCATCAAGGCAGCTGAGAAAGAGGGAGTAACCGGTTTCCCTGTCCATATCAAGCTGGATACCGGCATGCACCGCATGGGCTTCGACCCTGAGAACGATATGGAGGAACTTATCGGCAAGCTGAAGCACCAGAATGCCATCATCCCACGTTCTGTGTTCTCTCACTTCGTGGGCAGCGATGACGACAGTTTCGATGATTTCTCAGCTCATCAGTTTGAACTCTTCGACAAGGGCAGCAAGCAGTTGCAGGCAGCCTTCGACCATAAGATATTGCGCCATATCTGCAATTCGGCAGGTATCGAGCACTTCCCGGAGCGCCAGCTGGATATGTGCCGTCTGGGACTCGGACTCTACGGCATCAATTCGCGCAACAACAAGACCATCAACTGCGTGAGCACTCTGAAGACAACTATTCTGCAGATGCACAACGTGAAGGCAGGCGACAGTGTGGGCTACAGCCGCAAGACAATTCTCGACAGAGACAGCGTCATCGCAGCCATCCCTATCGGATATGCTGACGGACTGAACCGCCGTCTGGGCAACCGTCATGCCTACTGTCTGGTGAACGGCCAGAAGGCAGAATATGTGGGCAACATCTGTATGGATGTGGCTATGATAGACGTGACCGACATCCCTTGCAAGGAAGGAGATTCGGTAGAAATCTTCGGCGAGCATCTGCCTGTCCAGACACTGAGCGACATCCTCGAGACCATCCCTTACGAGGTGCTGACCACCATCAGCAACCGTGTGAAGAGAGTTTACTTCCAGGACTAGGAAGTGAAGAGGGAAGAACGAAGAGGGAAGAATGAAGACCGATTCGGTAAAAAAATCATTTAAAAACGTATAAAAATAGAGAAATCCTATCAGAAATGTTCTGATGGGATTTTTTTTGCGTAATTTTTTCCATCAAAACGTATTGTAATTGAAGAAAAAAGTGTATCTTTGCACACAACAAATCATAAAAAGACAAAAGAGGGTGCTCTTTGTCGTGTATTTTCTAACAATTAAACAATACTACAAATTAAAATGGAACAAGTATTTAGCTATATTATCAGTCTCGGTGCGAGCGTGATGATGCCTATCATCTTCACGGTCATCGGTCTGTGTATTGGCATGAAATTCGGAAAGGCTCTGAAGTCGGGACTCTTCGTAGGCGTGGGTTTCGTAGGCTTGGGCGTGGTAACTGCATTGCTGACTACCAACTTCAACGACCCATTGAAGGCTATTTCAGACATCTACCACTTACAGTTAAACGTTTTTGACATGGGATGGCCAGCAGCTGCAGCTGTAGCTTACAATACAGCAGTGGGAGCATTGATTATCCCAATCTGTCTGGGTGTCAACTTCCTGATGTTGATTACCAAGACAACACGTACAGTGAATATCGACCTCTGGAACTACTGGCACTTCGCCTTTATCGGTGCAGTGGCTTACTTCGTGATGGGTCAGAGTTTGCTCTGGGGCTATTTCGCAGCCATCGTCTGCTACATCAATACCTTGGTCTGTGCAGACCTGACAGCCGACAGATTCCAGAAATATTACGATTTGGATGGTATCTCTATTCCGCAGCCATTCTGCCAGAGTTTCATGCCATTCGCAATCGTTTTCAATAAACTCTTCGATATGATTCCGGGCTTCTCTAAGCTCGATATCGATGCAGAGGGACTGAAGAAGAAGTTTGGTGTGCTCGGCGAGCCACTGGTACTCGGTGTTATCGTAGGAGCCCTGATAGGTTGGGCAGCCCAGCTCGATATCAAGAAGATTCTCTTCCTGGGTGTAACGATGGGAGCCGTGATGGAGCTGATTCCTCGTATTACAGCCCTGTTTATCGACGGTTTGAAGCCTATCTCAGAGAAGACACAGGAGTTGGTGAAGACCAAGTTTAACGGCAAGAAGGTTCATATCGGTATGAGTCCTGCCCTGGTAATCGGCCATCCTACTACTCTGGTAGCATCTGTGATTCTGATTCCGGTTATCCTGGCTATCGCAGTCTTCCTGCCAGGCAACCAATTCTTGCCTTTAGCTTCGTTGGCAGGTATGTTCTACCTCTTCCCAATGATTCTGCCGTTTACAAGAGGTAATGTGGTGAAGACGCTTATCATCGGCCTGGTAACCCTCGTCATCGGTCTCTATTTCGTTACCGATATGGCACCAGACTTTACGCTGGCAGCCAACCAGGTTTATGCAGCAACAGGCGATAATGCCGCTCATATCCCTGACGGATTCTCAGGCGGTGCACTCGATTTCGCATCCTCTCTCTTCGGATGGGTTATCTATCGCGGTGTGAAGCTTTCATACGTAGGTATGGGTGTTCTCGCAGTCATCACGGTAGCCATGATGGTTATCAACCGTCAGCGCATCGTGAAGGAAGAAAAAAAGTAAAAAGGTAAAAAATAAAACAAGATAATTATGAAGAAATTAACATTAATATTAGCAGCAATGGTATTAACAGCAAGTCAGGCTTTTGGTCAGTATGGAAAATGTGGTTATGAAGTGAAGGCAGAAAATGCCTACACTAACTACAACGTTCGTTATGCAAGCAATCCGATGGATGCAAAGCACTATACAACAGACCGCCTTCGCAGTGAATTCGCTATCGAGAAGGTGTTTGCTCCAGGCGAGGTAAACTGGACATACACCATGTTCGACCGCTTCCTCATTGGTGGTGCTGAGCCAACAACCGCTCCTCTGAAGCTGACTTCTATCGCTCCTCTCTATACAGACAAGCCAAACGATGAGAAGAATCTGCTCGACAACCGCGAGTTGGGTATCATCAACATCGGTGGCGAGGGTACTGTTACCGTTGACGGCAAGAAGTATACGCTCGGTTTCCAGGAGGCTCTCTATGTAGGTCGTGGTGCCAAGAACATCGAGGTAAGCAGCAAGGATGCAGCTAAGCCAGCTAAGTTCTATATGAACAGCGCTTGTGCTCATCAGACATATCCTACCAAGATGGTTACCCTGAAGGATGCCAACAACATCAAGGCTGGTAGCCTGAAGGAGAGCAACGACCGTGTAATCCACCAGTTGATTATCGACGGTGTAGCCGGTGTTCGTACCTGCCAGTTGCAGATGGGTGTTACTGAGTTGAAGGAGGGTTCTGTATGGAACACCATGCCAGCTCATACTCACCTCCGCCGTATGGAGACTTACCTCTATTATAATGTACCAGAGGGTCAGAAGATTCTCCACGTAATGGGTGAACCACAGGAGACACGTCCTATCTGGTTGAACAACGAGCAGGCTGTGATTTCTCCAGAGTGGTCTATCCACTGTGCAGCAGGTACCAGCAACTATACCTTTATCTGGGGTATGGCAGGTGAGAATCTGATCTACAACGATATGCAGGTAGTGAAGATTCCTACATTGGAATAATAAGATACATGATATGGCAACCTGGTTTATGATTAATATGAGCCAGGCTTTGCCGTCTAAATAGTAATCTAAAATAAAAATAAGTATAACGCTTAAAAACTTTTTTATAAAATGAGCCCTATTACAACAAGTAAAATGTCCAACTTCCGTTGGGTAATCTGTGCGCTGCTCTTCATCGCAACCACAGTCAATTACATGGACCGTCAGGTTCTCTCTTTAACATGGAAAGACTTCATTGCTCCAGAATTCCACTGGACAGATGATCACTATGGTACCATCACCGGTCTTTTCTCAATCTTCTATGCCATCGCTAACCTCTTCGCAGGTAAGTTTGTTGACTGGATGGGCACCAAGAAAGGTTATCTCATCGCCATCTTCGTATGGTCAACAGGTGCTGTGATGCACGCCGGTTGCGGTTGGGTAGCTATGCAGATGGAAGGTTATGATTCTATCGAGGCGCTCCGCATGGTACAGGCAGGTAGTGATGCAGCTGTAGCGATCGCTACAATCAGTGTATGGCTGTTCCTCTCTTGCCGTTTGATTCTTGCTGTGGGTGAGGCTGGTAACTTCCCTGCAGCCATCAAGGTAACAGCAGAGTATTTCCCTAAGAAAGACCGTGCTTTCTCTACCGCTATCTTCAACAGTGGTGCTTCAGTAGGCGCTTTGGCAGCTCCAGCTACCATTCCATTGTTGGCTCGCAGCATGGGCTGGGAGTGGGCTTTCATCATCATCGGTGTGCTCGGTTACGTATGGATGGGCCTCTGGGTATGGCTCTATGACAAACCTTCTAAGAGCAAGCATGTTAATAAGGCTGAGCTTACTTATATTGAGCAGGATGAGAATCTTGATAAGGTTGAGGCTGAGAAAGAGACAGAAACTGCCGCTGAGGAGAAAACTATCGGCTTCCTGAAGTGCTTCAGCTACCGTCAGACCTGGTCATTCATCGTAGGTAAGTTGATGACTGATGGTGTTTGGTGGTTCTTCCTCTTCTGGGCACCTGCTTACTTCTCTGACCAGTATGGTTATTCTTCAGACTCAGGTATGGGTATCGCCCTTATCTTCACGCTCTATGCTATTGTAACCGTATTGAGTATTGGTGGTGGTTACTTGCCAACCTACTTTGTAGACAAGAAGGGTATGAATCCATATATCGGTAGAATGCGTGCGATGTTGATTTTCGCTTGCTTCCCATTGCTCGGTCTGATAGCCCAGCCTATGGGTGAGTACAGTGCATGGTGGCCAGCTATCATCATCGGTTTGCTCGGTGCAGGTCATCAGGCATGGTCAGCTAACCTCTATTCTACCATCGGTGATATGTTCCCTAAGTCAACTGTAGCTACTATCACCGGTATTGGTGCGATGGCAGGTGGTATCGGTTCCTTCCTGATTAACAAGGGTTCCGGTATGCTCTTCACCTATGCAGATGGTCAGGGTTCAGCCTTCAGCTTCATGGGCTTCGATGGCAAGCCAGGTGCCTACATGATTGTATTCTGCATCTGTAGTGTTGCTTACCTCGTAGGCTGGTGCATCATGAAGGCATTGGTTCCTAAGTACAAGCCAATCGTTGTAGAATAATGAAAAGGTAAAAAAGTAAAAAGGTAAAAAGGTAAAAAAGCTTAGCGGAATGTTAACCAGCGAGGTGCCCTTTTTACCTTTTTACTTTTTTACCTTTTTACCTTTAAATAAATCCTTGCTGCTTGAGGGCTTCGAGGAAACCTTGGCTCATCGCCTCGCAATCCTTCTTTGTGTATCGGATGTCGGTGAAAACCTGGGCTAGGGTCTCTACGTTGTTGATGCGAACGAACTCCTTGTTTTCTTCCAGAGCTTCCTTCTCTGCATAGAAGTCATCTATCTTTTCTGGGGTGTAATCTTCGAAATGCTCGTGGTGGATGATGCTGCGCAGAGGGAGACGGTCGCTCAGGGCTGGATGTTCTGCCGGCCAGCCGATGGTCAATGTGGCTACTGGCATTACGAGCTTAGGGAGCTTCAGGGTGTCGATGATCATCTTTGGCATATAAACCGTAGTTCCCAGGAAACAGGTGCCTAAACCGGCTTCTTCTGCCAGGTTCGTAAAGGTCTGGGTGAAGAGAAGGGCATCGGTAGCTGCATTCATAAAAGAGAGAATGTTGTCATAGCCCGGGGTTCCCTTGCGGTTCTCTGCCCAAAGGGTGGTGCGGCGATAATCGGCACAGATGGTGAGGACGACAGGGGCTTCTGTTACCATCGGCTGGTTGAAGTGGGCTGGCGCCAGCGCCTTCTTTCCTTCTTCACTTCTTGTTACCACAACGCAGTAAAGCTGCAGGTTTCCCATTGTCGGGGTGCGCTCTGCCTCTTCCAAAAGGCGGTTCAGGAGTTCTTCAGATACTTCCTTCTCTGCATATTTTCTGATGCTTGTTCTGTTCTTAATCGATTCCATATCTTTTTTATTTTATCATTATACCTTATTATATATATAGGAGTTCTGTTCCATTTCAGAACCCTATTTTTGCTGCAAAGTTAGTGAAAGTTTCCCAAAAAGTTGTCTTTCTTTCGCTTTTTTAGTGAAATATATGGCAAAACGTTTCAGATTTTAGAAATAAAAGTTTAATTTTGCACCTAAATATGAAACGTTTGATATGGAATATATTGAAAATATGACTTTTGAAGAGGCTTCCAAGGCTCTTATAGATGAATTGAATGCTAATCTGGCAACACTTCATCAGAATTATCATGTAGAACAGTCTGATTGGAATAAACTCTATGATCAGATAGCCAATGTTGTTTCAGAGGAAACTCATCTTCCTGTTTTCTCTCCTGAAGTGATGGAGGTGCGACCTCGAGAACTGGAATGCGATGTGGTGCGATTCCAGAATAATAAGGAGAAATGGGTGGCTCTTGTAGGACTGCTCGACGGTCATCCATACGAAATCTTCACGGGTTTACAGGATGAGGACGAGGGTATCATGCTGCCTAAATCTGTAAGCAAAGGCAAGATCGTGAAGACCATTCTGGATGGAGGCTTGAAGCGATACGACTTCCAGTTTGTGAACAAGCGAGGATATAAGATTACGGTTGAGGGATTGAGCGAGAAGTTTAATCCTGAATACTGGAACTATGCCAAGCTGATTTCCGGTGTGCTGCGCTACCGTATGCCTATCGAACATGTCATCAAACTCGTTTATCAGCTCCAGCTTACTTCAGATAACATCAATACCTGGAAGAAAGGTGTTGTGACAGCCCTGAAGAGATATCTGAAGGATGGTAGCCTGATGAAACTTTACGATGATAGCGATTCCGAATCCTAATCCCCAAGATAGAAACTGATATAAACTATGCTTTTCCGTAGTAAGATATACTTGAAGAATGTCCGTTTCCATGCATATCACGGCGTTCTGCCACAGGAAACCCTGGTGGGCAACGATTATGTGGTGAATCTGGATGTGAGCTATGATTTCTCCAGAGCCATGGAAACCGATGAACTGGCTGGAACCCTCAACTATGCAGAACTCTATGAACTCGTGAAACAGGAGATGGAGATACCTAGCAAACTGCTGGAACATGTAGCCGGAAGGATAGGAAAGCGACTCTTTGCAGAATATCCGACTATTCAGAAAATACAACTCGCTATTACCAAAGTTAATCCTCCTTTTGGAGCAGATTGTGACGGCGCAGGGGTAGAAGTTGTATTAACAAATGATAAAACTTTATAGTAGATTTAGGTTTTCTGATACAAAAGTAGTAATTTTGCAAAATCATCAGAAAGATATGTTGAAGAAAATAACACTCATATTGACCCTATTGTGTATGTTGGTGCTGACAGCGACAGGCTCCAACCGCCGTTTCACGCTCGTTATCGACCCAGGTCATGGTGGTCATGATGTGGGCGCACGTGGTGCTATTTCCAAAGAAAAGAATATCAATCTCTCTGTGGCATTGCAGTTTGGCAAATATGTTGAGCGCAATATGCCGGATGTGAGAGTCATCTATACCCGCAAGACGGATGTCTTTATTCCTCTGAAACAGCGTGCCAACATTGCTAACCGCGCCAATGCCGACCTGTTTATCTCGGTACATACCAATGCGCTGCCAGCCGGTAAGATAGCCCGCGGTTTTGAAACCTATACGCTCGGTATGCACCGTGCCAAGGATAATCTCGATGTGGCTATGCGAGAGAACTCCGTTATCTCGATGGAGAAGGGCTATCAGCATACCTATCAGGGTTTCGACCCGCGATCTTCTGAGAGTTACATCATCTTCGAGTTTATACAGGGTAAGAATATGGAGAGAAGCGTAGAACTGGCGCGCAATATCCAGCGAAAGGTATGTTCCGGTGCCAACCGTCCGGATAAGGGTGTGCATCAGGCAGGATTCCTGGTTCTCAGAGAAACCTCGATGCCTAGCTGTCTGATAGAGCTCGGTTTCATCACTACTGCCGATGAAGAAAGACTGCTCAACGATGCCAGCAGGGTGGATGATATCGCCCGAGGCATCTACGAAGGTTTTGCGCAATATCGCAATAAATACGATAAATCCATCTCGGTTCCTTATCGAGCTGCGGATACAGAATCGGTGCCGGTTGCCAAGATAGTTTCTGATACGAAACAGGAAAAGGACGAGCGCCGTGCTGAGGAGGCGGATACTGCGCCGAGAAGAACGGTGAAGCAGGTGGAAACCAGAGCAACAAAGGCTAAAACGGTTCAGCAGAACAGAAGACAGAACCCGCAGGATAAGCCGGCTCAGCAGAGCAGACAGACGCAGCAGAACAGAACTGTAGCTCAGAACAAGCCGGCACAGCAGAAAGCCAATGTAGCCGATGCGCCTGTCTTCAAGCTCCAGATATTTGTCAGCAACCGCACGCTCCGCAAGGGCGATGCCCATTTTAAGGGCGAAACCGGTTATGACAGTTATCAGGAAGGCAATATGGTGAAATATACGATGGGAGCTTCTACCAACTATAATGAGATTTTCCGCTTGCGCAAGACGCTTGCCGAGAAGTTCCCGGAAGCTTTCATCATAGCTTTCAAGAATGGAAAGAAATATGATGTGAATCAGGCTATACGTGAGTTCAAACAGAACAGAAACCGCTGATTGACCTGAGTAAGGATAAGATATAAGCACGAATATATAAAGAGATAAATATGAAGCTAACAAAAGAAATCAAGATAGCTCTTGTAGCTATTGTCGGTATTTTGATTATGTATTTCGGAATCAATTTTCTGAAAGGCATGAATCTGTTCTCTACCAACAACGCCTACTATATGACGTTTGATGACATCCAGGGACTGGGTGCCTCTACGCCTATTTATGCGGATGGTTATAAGGTAGGTATCGTGGATGGTTTGGAATATGATTACAAGGAGAATGGTCCTATCAAAGTAAAGGTGGATATTATCAAGGATTTGAGAATCCCGCAGGGCAGTAAAGCCGAAATAGTAAAAGACTTGATGGGTAACCTGCAGGTGAATCTGCTTCTGGCAAACAATCCGCGCGAAAGAGTAGAGCCGGGAGGTATCATTCCGGGTGCTGTAAACGGAGGCATGATGGATAAGGCTGCCAACCTGGTTCCGGTAGTGGAAAAGATGTTGCCTAAGTTGGATTCTATCCTTACAAGCGTGAATGCGCTGCTGGCTGACCCGGCTCTGGCTGCTTCGCTGCATAATGTGGAAACCATCACAAGCAACCTCACCGTTTCTACACGTGAACTGAATACCCTGATGGCAGGACTCAACAAACAGGTTCCGGGTATGATTGGAAAGGCAAATGGCGTGCTGGATAATACCAACCGCCTTACAGCTAATCTGGCCAGTCTTGATGTGCAGGGCACTTTGAACAAGGTGAACCAGACTTTGGAGAGTGCTCATCAGTTTACTGAGAAGCTGAACAGCAACCAGGGCAGCCTCGGATTGCTGATGAACGATACCAAGCTGTACGACAATCTGACGTCAACTATGAGTCATGCCGACTCTCTGGTTATCGACTTGAAGGCACATCCGAAACGCTATGTCCATTTCTCTGTTTTCGGCAGAAAAGACAAGTAAAAAGAGTTTGAGCTAAATAAATTTAGTCTAAATAAGATTCGGTATGTTTCACGCCCCGAAATGACTCGCAAACTGTTTGTTTGTTAGCCGTTTCGGGGACGTTACATTATTGTTTCACTGAATTTCAGTCTGCTATATTTGTATTTTAGACAAGTGTTTGGTATTCAGTAATTTAAAGACTATCTATTAAAATATTTTAAATAAGGGGATTTGCATTTCTCCTATTTTTTTTGTAACTTTGCACGTGATTTCGCATCTTTTGGTGCGTCCCGTCATTTGTGAATTAAAGTATTAATAATATAAGTAATCAATGTTAGCAAGTCCAAAAGCCCTCTGGGACAACAGTCTTTTGCTCATAAAGGACAGTGTAACAGAGCAGCAATATAACACATGGTTCAAGCCAATCGTCTTTGAATCGTACAAGCCGTCGACAAAGACTTTGTTGGTGCAGGTTCCGAGTCCGTTCGTATACGAGTACTTGGAACAGAACTTTGTTGACTTGTTAAGTAAGGTGCTGCATCGTAATTTTGGTGAAGGAATCCGTCTCACTTATCGTGTTGTAACCGATAAGGAGCATAAGCTTTCTCAAGATATTGAGGCAGATCCAGACGATGCTGATATGGCAAAGCAAACTCGTGAGTGTGCCCAGCAGACGGCTGCCCAGCCTGCCGCTCCCCAGCAGCAGGAAGACATTGATACGCAGTTAGACCCGAAGCTTACTTTCAACAATTATATGGAGGGTGACAGCAATAAGCTGCCTCGTTCCGTAGGATTGTCTATTGCCGAGCATCCCAATACCACCCAGTTTAACCCAATGTTCATTTACGGACCTTCGGGTAGCGGTAAGACGCATCTGGTGAATGCCATCGGTCTGAAAGCGAAGCAGATGTATCCTCAGAAGCGTGTGCTCTATGTGAGTGCCCGTCTTTTCCAGACCCAGTATACCGATGCCGTGCTCCATAATGCGAGCAATGATTTCATCAACTTCTATCAGTCTATCGATATGCTGATTGTGGATGATATCCAGGAGTGGGCTGGTAAGGCGAAGACGCTGAATACCTTCTTCCATATCTTCAACCACCTCTTCCGCAACGGAAAGCGTATTATCCTGGCGTGCGACCGCCCTCCGGTAGAGTTGAAGGATATGCCAGACCGTCTGCTCACCCGTTTCTCTTGCGGTCTGGTCTGCGAGTTGGAGAAGCCGAATATCCAGTTGTGTGTGGATATCCTGAGCAATAAGATTCGTCGTGACGGTTTGAAGATTCCGGTAGATGTCATCTCTTTCATCGCCCAGACCTGTAACGGAAGTGTGCGCGATTTGCAGGGAGCCATCAATGGTCTTCTGGCTTACAGCATTGTTTATAACAGCAGCATTGATATCCGTCTTGCCGAACGCGTCATCAAGCGTGCGGTGAAGGTGGATGATAAGCCGCTCACCATCGATGATATTGTTGAAACGGTTTGCCATCATTATAATGTGACGGTTACTGCCGTGAACAGCAAGAGCCGTAAGCGTGATTATGTCGTGGCAAGACAGGTAACGATGTATCTGGCACAGAAATATACCAAAATGCCTGCTTCGAGAATCGGCAAACTCGTTGGTAATCGTGATCATAGCACAGTTATCCACAGTTGTTCAAAAGTGGAAGAAAGACTGAAGATTGATGCTGGATTCAGCGATGAACTGGTTAGTATCGAAAACGGATTAAAGGTGAAAAGGGCATAAAGGATGTGCTTTTCGCTGATAGGATAAGTTTAAGTGCGGAACCTTGGTATAGTGGTTCTTGTTTATATAAATGAAATAAAGGAAGCCTGGCAAGTTTGTTTTTGCCTTGGCTTCCTTTTTCCGTCTATAATATCTGAACTATTAACTATCAACTCTTTTTTATCATCATCTTCTTCCATTTAAAGTATCCGGCTACGGCGATGATGACGTAGAGACCGTAAAGTCCTGCCTTGAATGGGATACCTTTGACGATATAGAGATAGAAGCAAACGGCATCTACGATAATCCAGAAGAACCACTGCTCGATATATTTGCGTGCCAGCGCCCAGAGCCCCACAAAGCTCAGGGCATTGGTGAAACTGTCTTGCAGAGGAACTGTAGAGTTGGTGAAAGTTATCAGTATATAATAGGTGATACCCCAGGCTGCCAGAAAGAACAGAAGAGTAGGCAGATAGAGCGATTTCTTCATATAGGTAATCGGAAGTTCTTCTTTCTCCTTCTGGTTGTGCTTCTTGCCATATTTCCATACGGCATAACCATATATACCGGCTATCGTATAGTAGACCGCCATACCCGCATCGCCGTAAAGACCATGACTCCAATAGAGCCATACGTCCAGGGCAGGCATGATGATGCCTACCAGCCAGAGCCAGATACTGGCACGGTACTCCAACAGGATATAAACCAGTCCGAGTACCGTGGTAAAGATGTCTAAACCATGTGATGCAATATAATCCATCATGATGATTTCTGATTAGAACTTCAATGTAAGATGCGTCATCCAGGTGGTATCTGCCATCGGGATGTAGGCTATCTGCTTGAATCGGTTGTCCAATGTATATCCGTAACCGATAGCATTGCCCCAGGTGAATGCGCTGGCTGCATAGTGGCGGTTGAAGATATTGTTGATGTCTACACCGAAGCTTATCTCCTTGATGCCGAGTGCCTTGGTTACCTTAGCACTGTAGTTCAGGCTCAGGTCGCTCTGTGAATAGCATGGCAGTGAGAAGTCGCGGTCTTCTGTATTGGTAATATACTGGCGACTTACAAAGTTGGTGTGCCAGGTAGCTGAGAAACCGGCATAGTGGATATCGATGAATCCGTTCAGGATAGCTGATGGAGAATAAGACAGGGTTGAGTTGTCGTAATGTACTACGCCTGGCTTCTTGTCGTCTTCCCAGTTGCTTACATACTCATCAAAGTCCTTAATCTTGTTCTTGCTCAAAGCGGCATTTCCTTCTACAGACAACCATGACAATGGTGCCCAGCCGGCTGTCAGCTCTACGCCCATACGGTAAGAATCCTTGATGTTGGTGGTCAGTGCCTCGCCGATGTCACTCAGCTGTCCGGTCTGAGCCAGCTGGTTGTCATAATCCATATAGTAGAAGTTGGCGCCTGCATGCCAGTTGTCGCCCTGATACTGATAGCCGAACTCTACATCGAGCAACTTCTCCTCTTTAGGGAATGGATAGTTGAAGTTGTCGGTAAAGTTGTTGCGCTCTGGCTCGCGGTTGCTGTAGGCTACAGATGCGTATGCCTTGTGGCCATCCTTGTTGAAGCTGATACCTGCCTTAGGATTGAAGAAGTTGTACTTCTCGTTGATGTTCAGCTCCTGGTTCTTGTAGCTGCCATCTGCCTGGGCGATAAATTTATCGTTGATACCGTCGGTCTTGTATTCTACACGGCGATACTGCAGGTCAGCGAAGGCATTCCAGTAGTCTGCAAAGCGATAGCTTGCCTTGACGAAGGCGCTGTAGTCATACTTGTGGGCATCAGAATCATAGTACTTATACTGGCCGTTGCTGCCGAAGAATTTCTTCTCGGCATCCTGGTTGGCGATATAAGTAAGGTATCCCCAGTGGTTGCCGCGGAACTGCTGCAGGTTCAATCCGCCGATAACATCCCAGTGCTCATCCTTGTAGTTGGTATTGTATACCATGCCGTAGGTATGCTGGGTGAGTCCCTTCTTGCGGATGAAGTCTGACTTCTTAACCTTGTTGCCCTCTGCATCCTTGTAGATGAGTCCGAACTTGGCAAACTTGGCGTTGTTCTTAAACTCCTTGTAGTAGCCGTAGCCGTAGGTATAATGCAGTGAGAGGCTGTGGCTCCAGTGGCTGCTTGGTGTCCAGGTAGCCGAAAGGATGTTGTGGTTCTGATAGAAGTTATCAGTAGTCTTGTCCCATTTGCTTCCGTCGCGCAGGGTATAAGGAGTGATAGTATAATCGCCCTTGTCGTTGCGAACCATATCGCCTGTCAGCACGTTAAACTTATCCAGACCTGCCTTATACATATCTTTATAAGTGCGGATGCCATCCTCAAGGAGGGTGAAGTTAGAGTTGTAATCTCCGCCCAGCACACCGTTCCAAGCCTGACCGGTCTTCTCGAAGTTGCCGATGTTCTTGTAGCTTACCTTGAAGTTATCGCTCAGCCAGGTCAGTCCGCCATAGTAAGAACCTGAGCGGCCTGCTGTGCCGTCTACATAACCGTCGGTAGCTGTCTCGTGATAAGCACCGTCAAAAATCAGATGCTTGCCGAGCAGACCTGTAGAGAAGCTGGCGCCTGTATGATAGGTATTGTAAGAACCGAAAGAACCGGTAACTTCTGCAGTAGGGGTGAGCGAAGGAGCAGCTGTAGCCATAGAGATGCTTCCACCGAAGGCACCGTCGCCATTGGTAGAAGAACCTACGCCGCGCTGTACCTGGATGCTGCCTAGGAGCGAAGAATAACTGTTCATGTTAGCCCAGAAAACGGTCTGGTCTTCCGGTGAGTTGAGAGCCACTCCGTCGAGTGTTACATTGATGCGGCTTCCGGCAGCGCCACGAATGCGCATATAGGTAGTACCGGTGCCAATACCGTTCTCACTCCAGGCGAGGATGCCCGGTGTACGAGAAAGGAGAAATGGCAATTCCTGACCTGAGCAAGAGAATTGTTTGAGTTCTGATTTCCTGATGTTAGCCACGGCGTATGGAGCTTCCTTTGCGGCACGTACGCCTTTTACAATCACTTCATTCAAATTCTGCACCTTCAAGGTGTCGATTTTTGTCTGTGCCAGTGCAGCCTGGCTTGCCAAAGAGCAAAACGCTACACTGAGTGCGATCCCGTTGAATCTTTTCATTTATTTAAATTAAAAATATCATATAAGGGGGGAATGTGCCTTATTTTCCTACGCCAGCATTACCTGGTTCAGGTCGATGGGTATATTCTCAGCATCCGCTTTTTTCTCTTTTCTGGCGGTAGCACCCCTTAGTTAGCTCTCTGCTAACCGGGTGCAAAGGTACAAATAAATTTTAATCCCGCAAAATTTACGTAGATTTTTACTATATTTGTGTCCTTTTATCATTCTTTTTTCTTATATTTGCAGTCGGATTGCTGTTATTCGCAGTCTTGACAGTTTGAAACCTAAACTTCATGTGATATGGTTATGAGACGATATATTTCACATTTGTTCACGTGGGTCATCTCTTTCCTGACCCTGTTGGCATTCTCATCGTGCTTGAATGAGCATCCTAAGGATCAGCTCGATGGGGGTGGCAGCAATGGTTCTGCGTCTGAAATATTTGATACGACCATAGCTCCTTTGTATGATTTTATGGGTGGAACGATAGATGGGGAAGGCATCTGCGATATTCAGCGTTTGGACAGTCTGCTTTCTCTTTCTCCTGATGATGAGCAGCTTTATTCTTCCTGGCAATATCTTTATCGGGCTATCGGCATGTGCAACAAATCGCTGGATATGATTGATTTACAGTCAGTACGGCTTACCGATAACCGGAAGGTGCAGTTCAAGGCTGAGGTGCGTGCCATCAGAGCCATGATGTATTATGAGGCGATGGATTTGTATGGCAGGATTCCGGTACTCCTGTCTTCGGCAGAATCACTCATCTATGAACCGGCATCGGGCTCTTCGGTTACCGATGAAAAGCTGTCGGCTCAGAGCGAACGGAGCGAAATCTTCCATTTCATCTTCAGTGAATTGCAGCAGGTATTGCCTTATCTTCCTCAGACGTCCAGTTTGGAGGAAGGCTCTCATTATGGGCGCATCACGCAGCCTGTGGTCAACTTCCTGCTGGCTAAACTGGCGCTGAATGCTGAAATCTATATGTACAACGATTGGGCGCAGGGTTACAGGAAGCGTCCGAAGGGTAGGAACCTGGAATTTATGGTGCGTACTGCCGATGGCGCCTCGCTCATTACGGGCGGCAAGGCGAGTGAGAACCGCAGCAGAATATTGAATGCTTGGGAAACCTGTATCTTCTATTGCAACAGATTGGCTGATGAAGGCTGCAGTTTAGAGGAGGATGAAATCTTCAACAGTTCTGCGCGTTATCTGATGCCGAAGGATGCGCTGGTGATGGATGAGGCTGATTCTGTTCTGCATTCCCGACCAGCCAAACCTCTTTTCCGTTTCCGTTATGCTGATGTTTTGCTGATGAAGGCTGAGGCGATGGAGCGCAACGATGGGGATGGCAGGGCAGAGTATAATATGGTTCGTGCGCATGCCGGTTTGCCTGCGCGCAAGTCTTCGCTTGCCAATATTCTGGAAGACCGTCAGGTTGTGCTGGCGGGCGAGACTTGTCACCGTCAGGACCTTATCCGTTTCGGCAAGTTCCTCAAGTCCTCGCATCTTCGCCGTTCTGTTCAGTCCGCTCTCTCGTCCTCTTCCATCGTCTTCCCGATACCTCAGCGAAGCCTTGCCTTCAATGGCAAGTTGGTTCAGAACAAAGGATATGAGGCAATGGAATAGCCCAAAACTCTTCATCCGATAGCTCGAATCCCCTTTATATAAAGGCATTCCCAGCGATTGGGTAAAGAGTAAAATCAATTTTTCTTCTTTTCTGATATCAGCCGTAAACGGTGTTATATTTCGGTTATTTAAAAACCTGGCAAACCGGTTTTCGTTCGCTGTTTGGCTCAGACAGCCCACTGTTCTTCCTACCGCTAGTCTGCTGTTCTAGTTTCTCCAGTCTGCTGTTCTTGTTTCACTCGTCAGCTGTCCCCGATAAATAAAACCATTTTTTTCTTTTTTAAAATCACTTTTTCCTTTTTCTACCCTCATTTCAAAATAAAAAATGTACTTTTGCATGCATATTAAGACGATTAAACTGTAATCTTGGCAGATGCCAAATACAAAAATAAGAACGAAATGGATACATTATATTTATTGTAGTTCACCTGTTTCCTATTTATGCTCGTCAATATCCTCATCCTGGGTATTACCCGTCTGCACATGAAGTGGATGAACCGGCGATATGAAGTGTCACGATGGCTGATTATCGGTGCCATGGTAGGATTGGCCATACAATTTCTCATGCAGATGCTTCTGGGCTTCCGAGCTCAAGACGCTGCTGTGGGAGCCGTTTTCAACATTCTGGTCTATCCCCCTTGCTTCTCGCTCATCTCTATTGGCATTTACAATATCGAGGCAACGCATGCCAACCGCAGGAATATGAACATCGTTTGCGCCAGCATTTATGCCGCCATATTGGCTGCCTTCTGTATCGGCTATATGCAGAGCGGAAACTTCCATGTCGGCAGCTGGATTTATGTGATGATAGTCCTGTTCGGCATCAACATAACCTATTGCATCTATATGATAATAGTGGAAATCAGAAAGCGCAGAAGAATGCTGGAGGTGATGGCTGGTTATAAAAAGTATGTACTAGGTGTCTCCTTCCCCCACGAAGGAGACACCTTTTTTGTAGGAATGCGACACCATTGTGGGGGAATGCGACACCTTGTTTCAAAGAAAAACACTATATTTGCACCATGAAAAGTATAACAGATTCATTTGCCTAAGAAGAACAGGCTATCCTGATAGTAGCTTTGTTTCTCCTCATTTATGTTGGCATCATGATTAATGTCATGGTGAGGGAATACAGGACCTATCTTGATGATCACCCGATGTGTCATTTCAGCCTGGGTGATTTCATCAGGAGAGGGCGTTTCTATATCTGCCTCATTCTCGGCGTAGTGTTTATCACGTTCGTGTGTCTGGTGGTCAGTCTGATGCCAATCAGTATTCAATAATTTCTTGGTAAAATATAATAACAAAACATGGTGTGAAATTATATCAAGCCAGTGGTTAGCGTCATGGAAATGCCCCCCATGGGCCGACTATCCCCTGTTACTCTATCGTCCCCCAGGCATCACATTTGATGTCTGGGGGCAAAATAAAAAGCCCCGGAGCTATTACGCTTCGGGGGCTGTTTCTGCTTTCTAGGTATCATGTTGATAGGTAAGTTCATGAACATCCACAACATTTTTTCCGAAACTTTTCTCCTGTTTTCTTTGCACTTTCAAAATAAAGTCGTAACTTTGCAATCAAGATAGGTTAAAAAAGGAGGTTGCGGTGCCAAAGATATTTGAATACTTCGGATTTATCTTTCTGTTCTATTCGAATGAGCATGAACCGATACACGTTTATGTAATGAAGGATGGACATGAAGCTATTTTCGAGATAATATTAGAAAATGGTGAACTTGTTGAAATTCACAGAAGAACTTCTAGCAAGATACCACCTTTAAGTGAGAAGGATGCTGCTACAGCAGAGGCCTTTGTGAAGAAGTACTATAAGAATATAGTTGATAAATGGGTAAACTTCTTTATTTATAAGAAAAGAATACGTTCAACAAAAATAACGAAGAAATTATGAACTTAAGTATTGTTTCTGCAAGATATGTGGCACCATTAAAAGTTGAATTACACTTTAATGATGACACTGTTAAGACGATAGATGTTGGGGCTTTTATTAGAAATCACCCACATCCGCAATATAACTCTTACTTGAATGAAAACAAATTCAAAAAGTTCAAGATAGAGTTTGGAAATATCGTTTGGGGAAAAAATTGGGATTTGATATTCCCTATAGATAAGTTATATGCTGGCGTTTGCTGCTGAACAAAAAGCCCCCGGAGCTATTACGCTTCGGGGGCTTTTTCCTCTTTTTTTCTTCCCATATTGCGTATAGTATATTTCTATATGGGTGAAGAGGGGTGAAGAGTGGGTGAAGAGATAAAGAAAACTCTTCACCTCCCGAAACCCCGATAAACAGAGGGGTTACGGGCGAGAAGGTGAAGAGTGAAGAGATAAATCGGGATTGTTTATATTACAACTCATTTGTTGAATTGCCTGCATAAATTTTCTGGCTGAATCATCAGAAAACAGTTTTTTTCTTCTATAATTGTACCTTTTACCATTATAAATCTACCACTTATTTTTAGAACTATGAAAAATGTAAAGTCCTGATAATCAAATGCAATTATAAAAACAGGTGGTCATTTTTACCACTTAATTATTTAATCAACCAACAAATATCAGACATTTTATATACTTTTGCAAACGGAAACCAATCATGGATGGGTTCCCGACTATCAGACAACAATTTTAAACATAAATGAGAATAACTAAAGTTTAAATTATGAGAAAATCAAAAAGTAATGCGGTGTTGAGAGGACTAGCAGCCTCAGCACTCGTCCTAATGGTCTCGGCGACAGCTTGGGGACAGAAGGTGAAGATTACGGGTACTGTAATCGACAATGCCAATGAACCCGTTATCGGAGCTTCGGTTCTGGAGAATGGCACCAAAAATGGTGTTGCTACAGACCTGGATGGTCACTTCACCATCGAAGTACAGCCAGGTGCCAGACTCAAAATTTCTTATATAGGTTATAAGAATAAGGAAGTGAAAGCTTCTAACGGCGTACAGATTATGCTCGAAGAGGAGTCTAATATGCTCAACGAAGTGGTGGCTATCGGTTATGGCTCTGTCAAGCGTAAGGATGTGACTACTGCCGTATCCAGTGTGTCAGCCAAAGACCTTGATACCCGTCCTATCGTATCTGCCGCAGCAGGTATGCAGGGAAAGGCAGCCGGTTTGCAGATTTCGCAAGCCAATGGTCAGCCAGGTGCTTCACCAACCATCCGTGTGCGTGGTACCACCTCTTTAAATGGTAGTAATGATCCGCTCTATGTGGTAGATGGTGTGCCAATGACCAATATCGACTTCCTGGCAGCTGATGATATTGATAATATCCAGGTGTTGAAGGATGCCTCTTCTGCTGCAATCTATGGATCACGTGCAGCCAATGGTGTCATTATTATAGGTACAAAGCAGGGTAAGGCTGGCGTAGCCAAGGTATCTCTGAATGCACATTATGCATTTAATACTGTACGTGACAACCAGGAATCTCTCAATGCGGCTCAGTATAAGGAACTTATGGATGAGATAGGTCTGGTGAAACTGCCAGAAGGCTTGAAAGACCAGACCGACTGGAAAGACGAGGTGTTCCGTACGGGTAATGTACAGGATTATCAGCTCTCTATCACCAATGGTACCGATAAACTGAGATACTTTATCTCGGGTGGCTATACAGGCGAAAATGGCGTCATCAAGAAGTCAAGCTATCAGCGTTACAACTTCCGAGCATCTGTAGAGAACGATATACGTAAGTGGTTGCGACTCAATGCCAGTGTAACTTATTCTGATTATACCAACAAGGGTACAGGTATCATTTCGGGTGCCGGTTCTAACCGAGGCGGCGTAGTAACCGCTATCGTCAATACGCCAACCTATGCACCGGTATGGAACCCGGAGAATCCTAGCCAGTTCTACAACAACTTCTATGGCGTGAACATTACCTCGCCAGCAGAGAATATCGCCCGTACTCAGAATAATAAGTCTGCCTACAACCGATTGCTTGCAACCGGAAAGGCTACTTTCACCTTTATGCCTGAACTGACTTATAACACATCTCTCTCGTTCGACCGTACACAAGGAACAACAACCAACTTCCTTGACCCGATATCTACCACCATCGGCCGTCAGGAATTCGGTACAGGATATGATGGTAGAAACATCAGCAGCGTTATCGTATGGGACAATGTATTAAACTATAAGAAGGCATTCGGAAAGCACAGTCTGGATGCGATGGCTGGTAGTTCCTGGACACAGAGCAAGTGGAGCCAGAACTATATCAATGGTAGCAACTATGCCAACGATCTGTTCCCAACCTTGAATGCAGCCAACAAGATTTCCTGGACAGGAACCGGTTCGTCAGCTTCTGATTGGGCTATTCTCTCTACTTTCGCCCGTTTGCAGTACAACTGGAATGATACCTATATGGTAACCGCCAATATGCGTGCCGATGGTTCTTCCAAGTTGGCACCGCATCACCGTTGGGGCTACTTCCCATCATTCTCTGGTGCCTGGCGCGTAAGCAATGAGAAATTCATGAAAGATATCAAGTGGATTGACGACTTGAAGATTCGTGGAGGTTGGGGACAGACCGGTAACCAGAGCGGATTGGGCGATTACAGCTATCTGGCAAGATACAATATCAATCGTGTGCAGTGGTTTGGCGAGGGAAATGATGCCAATTCTATTCCTACTTTCTCACAGGGCAACCTGAGTAACCCTGAGCTGACTTGGGAAACAACAACCCAGACCAACATCGGTCTCGACTTGACCGTACTGGGCAACCGCCTCACCTTCTATGCTGATTACTATTATAAGAAGACCAAGGATATGTTGATGAACATCACCTTGCCGGCAGGTAGTGCTGCAGCAAGAAACCTGACCTATAATGGCGGTTCGATGATCAACAAAGGCTGGGAGTTTGCCATCTCTTCACAGAATCTGACAGGCGCCTTGAAGTGGAATACAGATTTCAACATCTCATTCAACAAGAATAAGTTGGAGAGCCTGTCTCTGACTCAGGTATATTATGAAGCCACGACTACCGATTTCGTCAACGAACAGGTGGTTCGCAATACGCCAGGTAAGCCATTGGGCAGTTTCTGGGGATATGTAGCAGAAGGTGTGGATCCCGAGACCGGTGATATGAAATATAAGGACGTGACCGGTGATGGTCTGGTATCAGCCAGTGACCGTACTTATATCGGTGATCCGAACCCAGACTTCACCTTCGGTTTGACCAATACCTTCTCTTATAAAGGCTTGAATCTCAGTATTCTTATCCAGGGAAGCTATGGCAACGATATCTACAACGTTTCACGTATGGAAACCGAAGGAATGTATGATGGTAAGAACCAAAGCACCAAGGTGCTTGCTCGCTGGAGAGTTCCTGGTCAGATTACCGATGTGCCAAAGGCTAAGTGGGATATCCGCAACTCAACCTACTTCGTAGAAGATGGCAGTTATCTCCGAGTAAAGGATATTTCTCTCTCTTACGATGTGCCTCGCAAGCTGATTTCACGCTTCGGTCTGACCCGTCTGCAGCCATACGTATCAGCAACCAACCTGCTTACCCTGACCGACTATTCAGGTATGGATCCGGAGGTTAACCAGTATGGCAACAGTGGTAGTGTGCAGGGCATCGATTGGGGTACATATCCACTCAATAAGAGTGTAGTATTAGGTGTAAAAGTTGAATTCTAAACATCGACAACAATGAAAACATATCATGCAATCAAGACATTGGCGCTCGGTGGCATCGCAATGTTCTCTTTGGCAAGTTGCTCTCTCGACTACGAGCCATTATCAGAGCCATCAGAAATAACACAGGGCGGTCAGACAGAGACCTCAACAGCCGTATTGAAGGACAAAGCTGCTGCTGATGCACAGCTCAAATCGCTTTATGAGTTGTTCCGCAACCGTCAGGAACATACCCATCTCGACTATCTTCTGATAGGCGATTCACATAGCGACAATGCTTATGCCGGAACTACCGGTGCAGAGGTGGTACCTTATGAGACCAACTCTATCGATGCCAGCAACTCGGTATTGAGCCGTGACTGGAACCGCTATCTGGAGGATATCGCACAGGCAAATGTGCTGATTAATGGTGTTGAGCAATTGAAGGAGAATGGTCAGATATCAGAAGCAGAATATCATTCCTATAAGGCACAGGGCGAAATCTTCCGTGCCCTGATGATGTTCCGAATGGCTCGTCTGTGGGGTTCTTTCCCTGTCATCACGACCATCGCCAAGACCATTACATCCGAGAATATCAATGAGGTATATCCTACCTATTATCCACCTCGCAAGACGCCGAAGGAATGTTATGAGCAGATTATTGCCGACTTGACGGATGCTGAGCAGTATGCACCGGATAATGACAATTCCGACCGCACAAAGATGACCAAGACCGTAGCTCAGGCTATGCTTGCCAAGGTTTATGCCGAAAAGGAAGTGCAGGATTATGACAAGGTAATCGCTTATGCCGACAAGGTGATGAATACAACCGGTGTAGAGCTGGAAGACAGTTATGAAACTCTTTGGGGCTATGATGAGACTGCGAAAGACTGCATGAAACGCAATACCAAAGAAGGTATTCTGGAGGTGCATTGGACAACCGGTAGCGGAAACTGGGAAACCTGGATGTACGGCCGTCAGTTAGACAATTGGGATTATAACTTTACCTGGGCAAAGTGGATTACTCCTTCACGAGACATCATCAATGACTTTGACAAGGAAGGTGATGAGGTTCGTAAGAATCAGGCTATCGTATATTATGCCTGTACCTGGAGCAACTATTATCCGGCTTCCAACTATCCGTTCATGTATAAGTTACGCTCTTCATACAATAATATTTACTGGGTTCGCTTAGCTGATATTATCCTGATGAAGGCTGAGGCAGAAGCCTATAAGGGCAATCTTGCCGAGAGTGCGAAACTCGTGAACCAGATTCGCAAGCGTGCCAAACTGAAGGAACTGACATCCGACAAGACTGGCAGCAAGGAATCTATGATAGAGGCTGTTCTCCATGAGCGCCGTCTGGAACTTGCCTTTGAGGGAGAACGCTGGTTCGACCTCTGCCGCAACAACAAGGTCGAGAAGTATCTCAACGGAATAGACAACCGTGACAGCGGACGCATCAGACAGGTAAGACAATTTGACAGCAACTTATACCTGTTGCCAATTCCACAGACCGCTCTTGACCAGAATACCAATCTAGAGCAGAATCCAGGTTACTAAGCTAACCTGGATAGCTTTCAACTCAAACCGTTATTAACAAATAATAGAAGAAACGAATATGAAATACTATAGCAATAAACTGATGATGCTGGTCTGCGCAACAGCTTTCTCTGTGACAGCTTGCAGCAGCAGTAACTCATTCTCAGATCCTGTAGACTTTGATACTCCTAGTGAGGCACCAAATCCAGTACCGGCACAAGGAACAGCCAAAACTTTCATTACCACAGCCGATGGAGTCTATTCATTGGCACAGGGTGAGGTAAAGTTGTATAATGGAGTATCTATGGCACCAACCACCATCGAACTCGATTTAAATAAGAAGTATCAGACGATTGATGGATTCGGTTATGCCATCACTTATTCATCCTGCTATAATCTGATGCAGATGACTCCAGAGGCGCGTCAGGCTCTTTTGAAGCGTATTTACTCTACAACAGAGGGTTATGGCGTAAGTTATGCCCGTATCTCTTTGGGATGCAATGACTTTTCAAGTACAGAGTATACCTATTGCGACACGAAGGGCAGCGAATCTGACCCTATCAGCAACTTCGCGCTCTATAGCGATGAGAACGATTATGTGATTCCTGTGTTGAGGGAGATTCTTGCCATCAATCCTAATCTGAAGATTATTGCAGCTCCCTGGACTTGTCCAAAATGGATGAAGGTGACAGACCTTAATACCAAGAATCCTAAGGATTCATGGACAGATGGTCATCTCAATCCTGATTATCGCGAGGCTTATGCCAAGTACTTCGTGAAGTTTATCAATGTGATGAAGGAGAAAGGCATCAATATCTATGCTGTTAGTCCTCAGAATGAGCCATTGAACAAAGCTAACTGTGCATCTCTCTATATGCCTTGGCAGGAAGAGGCTCCTTTCGTAAAGGAATTGGCAGCGCAGTTTAAGAAGAATAACCTGCAGACCAAGATTTATGTCTTCGATCACAATTACAACTATGACAAGATTGCCGATCAAGAAGATTATCCTGTGAAACTCTACAATGCTATCGGTGATAACTTTGAGGGCTCAGAGCTGGTTGTAGGTGCTGCTTATCATGATTATGGCGGCAACAACAGCGAGTTGACTGATATCCACAACCAGCGTCCTGACAAGGAATTGATATTCTCGGAAACCAGTATCGGAACCTGGAATAACGGACGTGACTTGAGTAAACGACTGATGGCGGATATGAAGAATGTGGCGCTCGCTACGGTAAACCAGTATTGCAAGGCAGTGCTTGTATGGAATCTGATGCTTGACAATAAGATGGGACCTAACCTGGATGGTGGATGCCAGACCTGCTATGGTGCTATTGATATCAATCAGAATGGTTACAACCAGTTGAGCTACAATTCTCATTATTACATCATCAACCACATGTCTAGTGTCGTTGCTCCTGGTGCGGTTCGCATTGGTAATACGTCCCGCACCGTTAATGACAGCAAGATTACACATGCTGAGTTTGTTAATCCTGATGGTAGTTATGCTGCTGTCATTATCAACGAGGGAGATGAGGCTAAGTCAATCAACCTCAGTGATGGAACTCATAATTTTACCTGCAATGTTCCTGCTAATGGTGTGATTTCTTGCAAGTGGAATAAGTAATCCATAAACTATAGTAAATGAGTCATTAAAGATACGATCATTATGAAACATATCAGATATTATATCATGGCGTTGCTCGCCCTGCCACTGATGGCATCTTGCGGCGATGATGATTACAGTGCGCCTACTCCTGCCGGTAATCCTGTGATGAGCTATACGGCTCCTGCTGCAGCTGTATGGATGGGCGATGAAGTGGAGGTGAAAGTAAACTGCAAGGATGATGGAGGAGTGGCTCTCTCTACCTTGAAAGCAAACCTCCTGTTTAGTGGGCAGAGTGTAGATGAAACTACCATCCGTACCAAGGAGGCTGGTGAATATACAGTCAAACTGAAAGTGCCTTATGCACAGAATGTTCCTGATGGAAAGGTGGATATTCAACTTACTCTGCAGAATGTATCAACCAAATCGAATACAGAGACCTTGTCGTTTGATATCAAGCGCCCTCATTTCAACAATCTGCAGTTTGTGAGTGCTGATGGTGTTAAATATGACATGACAGAGAAAAGCGACTTTGTTTATCAGGCTGTTCTTCCTAGCAGTAAGAAGACCTTCAAGGGATATTTTGCAACGAAGGATGGAAAGTTTGTCTTCGGTTCCAGCACAGGTAAGGATATCAGTTTGGGAGAAACAGGCAACTTCAACTTCACTTCTGAGAATATGAACGATGTAGTTGTCACTTTCGATGCCAAGAACTATACGGCTGGTCCTACCGACGTATTGCCGGTTACTATCCTCGATTTTGCCGATACTGATGCAGGCAAGACTTGGATTGGTGAGATCAAGCAGGGGGCTACCTGCAACCTTACCATCAACGGCAATAATCTGCCAGATGACTGGTATTATGACAGCGACTGGTTCCAGAAAGAAGAGGATGGAAGCTATACCTTCAAGGCTATTACCGGCAGATATACCGTTCTGGCAGACTTCACCCATAAGTCATTCCGCATCTGGACAATGAATGGAAGTGAGCCTATGTCACTGAATGGCGATGGTACTGGTGCACTCTGGATCATCGGTAATGAAGGTGTCAACAAGCCAACTTGGGACGCTGTAAATCATGGCTGGTGGACAGGTGTTGATTCTGACGTCTGTCTCACTCCAATCAAGGATAAGGTATATCAGGTTACACTCACCGTAGGCAAGCAACTCAGAGCTACTGACGTAAACTTCAAGTTCTTCGGTCAGGCAAACTGGGGTATTGAGTTCAAGGGTCAGGATAACAGCCATCTCATCTCAACTGATAGCGAGGTGTTCGGCATCGGTGACGGTAACGGTCACGACAACGGCAATGTTTACCTGAAAGATGGAGTAGAACTGAAGGATGGCGAGACATACGTTCTTACAGTTGACTTGACTGCCGGTGTAGACAAGGCAGTTCTCAAAGTAGAAAAGAAATAAGTTGTAGGTTGATATTCATAAGCATTTTAGGTTTTAGTTTAAATAATTTAGGGTATAAAGCTTTGTTTAAGGCTGCTCCAAACTTTTTGGGGCAGCCTTTTTGGGGAGGTGCAAGGATGTAAGAATAACAAACGTAAAAAAGAAAATCAAAAAAATGCAAGAAAATTTGGAAATATGCCCAAAAAACTATACCTTTGTCTCTTGAATGTCCTATACAGCAGTAAGGGCTGGTTCTAATGATACCTATACAACAAAATATTATCAGCTTATGATAGAAAGATTATTATCTCTATTGTATATCTGGTGTTTCGCTACACTTACATCATGCTTTGCTCAAAAGGAAAGCATCAGTGAACTGTATGCCCAACTTGATCGGGCTATAGAGCAATCCCAGCACTATACCAAACTGAAAGAAAGTAGCATCGCTCAGTTGAAGGAACAGATTCATCAGGAGAATAATCCGAAGTTGCTCATCAATACTTATCGCAAGATTTGTTCTGAATATAAGTCCTACCAGAGCGATTCTGCTGTGGCTTATATTCAGAAAGCCATTGTATTGGCTCAGAAGGAAGGACTGCCGGCTGAAGTTGCTGGATTGAAAAGCCAGTTAGCTTTACAGTATTCTACTGCCGGAGCTTTTGCTGAGGCTTTGGAGGTGCTCAATCATATAGATAAAAAGACATTGGATGAATCGAACCGGAAAGATTATTTCATCGCCTATTACCATGTCTATGGTGAGTTGGGCTTTTCTAATATGCATGTAGATACTGATTTAAGTCAGAATTTCTTTAGTCGTCAGAATGCATATCGGGATACTTTGTTTGCTATCCTTCCACATCATAGCGAAGATTATCTCATGCGTAAAGAGGTGATGCTTACCAGTCAGAATAAATGGGATGAAGCACTGAAGGTGAATGATGAACGGTTGAATTTATGTAAGGAGGGGAGTCATGAATACGGCATCGTAGCCTACTATCGCTATCTGATTTACCGTTCTCTGAAAAACGAAGAAATGAAGAAATATTGGTTGTTAAAATCTGCCATTTGTGATGTGAAGTGTGCTATCAATGATCAGGCTTCGCTCTGGATGCTCGCCGATATTCTGAGTCAGGAGGGAGATGTTGAGCGTTCTTATAAATATATCAACTTCTCCTGGAATGCCAATAAGAGTTTTAGTACGCGTATTCGCAGTTGGCAGATTTCGCCAGTGCTTGGTACCATCGATCATAATTATCAGGCACAGCTCAAGAAGGCAAACCAGCGTCTTGTCTTTGCCATCATCTGTGTCAGCCTTCTGGTTCTTTCTTTAGGTGTTCTGGCTTTCTATGTCAATAAACAGAAGAAATATGTTACCATAGCGAGAAATGAACTGAAGAAAACGAATGAACAATTGGAGGAACTGAATAAGAAACTTTCTGCTACCAACGAAATGTTGAAGACTTCGAATGATAAACTGAATGAGTCAAATGGTGTGAAGGAAGAATATATAGGCCAGTTCCTGGGAGCATGTTCTCATTATATAGACAAACTGGATAAGTTGCGTCTCCATGTCAATAAGATGGTAAAGAACTGTGAATATCAGGAACTTTATTCAATGACGAGAAGCAGTGAACTGAAGGAACACGAGTTGGGAGAACTCTATGCAAATTTCGATAAGGTCTTCCTGCATCTGTTCCCTGATTTCGTGGAAGACCTCAATAGCCTTCTGAAGCCGGAGGCACAAATCCATCTTACTGATGCAACAAAGTTACCGGCAATGGTGAGGGTATTCGCCTTGATAAGACTAGGTATTGATGACAGTACGAAGATAGCAGATTTCCTACATTATGCAGTTAATACGATATATAATTATCGGGCAAAACTGCGTAATGGAGCTATTGGTGAAAGAAATGAATTTGAGAAGAATGTGAAAGAATTAGGAACGATAAAAGGAAAAGGTTAATATATAAAATCAAAGAGGGTGTGTCATAAATACAGACACACCTTCTTTGTTTTTTATTACAACTGATAGAACTTGGTGAAAGCCTTCACGCAATATTCGTGGTCGATAACACTACCGGTTTCGCGGCAGCTGTGCATAGCGAGGATGGCATTGCCCATATCCACACCCTTCAATGGGATGGAAGAGGCGAGGATATTGCCCAATGTGCTGCCACCTGCTACATCGCTGTGGTTTACGAAACGCTGGCATGGTACACCGGCTGCATCGCAGATGTTGGCGAAGATGGCTGCTGATACAGCATCGCTCGCATACTTTTGGGCTGCATTGAACTTGATGACCGGACCACCGCCCAACTTAGGATGATTCGTAGGGTCGAACTTCTCGCTATAGTTAGGATGCCAGGCATGTGCATTATCTGCCGAAATCATGAACGCACGCTCTACTGCCTGATAATAAGCCTCTTCTGTATGGCTCTGTGCCAGGGCGATGCGCTGAAGCATATATGAAAGGAATGGACTTCCGGCTCCCTGTTTGGTCTGAGACCCCGTTTCTTCATTATCGAAGATGGCGAGAACCTGGGTGGTATCATTGGCATCAGATGCAATCATCGCCTCTATGCCAGCCCAGCACATAGACAGGTCATCAAGTCTGCCTGAAGAGATAAACTCATCGTGTACACCGAAGGTGCAGGCTGGAGTGGCATCAGCCAGGTAGAGATCGAAATCAAGAACATCCTCTTTCAGGATATTCAGTTCGTCGGTTATCACATTCATCAGGAGGTTACCCTTCTCCAGTTCATCATTGATGATGCCGAGGATAGGGAGTACATCCTTCTGCTTGCTCAACTTCACACCATCATTCACCTGACGGTTGAAGTGGATAGCGAGATTGCTGATCTGCAGCAATGGGCGCTTCACATGAAGAAGGAGCGTCTGGGGATTCATCGCATTCTCGCCCTTCACGATAACTCTACCTGCCAGGGTGAGCGGACGGTCGAACCAGGTTGACATGATAGGACCACCATAAACCTCGGTATTCAGTTTTACGATACCGCCCTCGCAAAGCATCTCTGCATTTGGCTTGATGCGGAAGGTAGGCGAATCGCAGTGGGCGCAGATCATGTGGAAACCGGCATCTGCCAAAGGTTTCTTTCCGATTTGGAAGGCGTAGATGGAAGAGTCGTTCTTGGTAACGAAGAACTTTTCACCCGCTTCAATCTTGCCCAAAGGCTCCTGTGGGTTCATACGGCGGAACCCGTTCTTCTCCAATTCCTCGGAGATATTCTTTACTGCCAGGAAATTCACTGGCGATGCGTCTAGAAAGGATAATAATCTTTTGATCATAGTCTATATCTTTATATTAATATCTTGCAAAGATAATAGATTTTTTTCATTTTATCTCATTATTCTATTTGTTTTTCATTTTTTTGTATTATCTTTGTCCCCAAATAAGATCAATGAAAGAATTATGAAACGATATAAATCCTGCACTCTAATTATATTGCTGCTGTTGGCATCGGCTCTTCAGTTATATGCGCATATTTCCAGAAATATGTTCATGCTTTCCAATCTCAATGCTGACAATGGTCTTTCCAGCCCTCGAGTTTATTCTATTGTCGAGGCAGAGGATGGTGCCATGTGGATAAGTACTAAGCGTGGAGTTGACCGATATAATGGGCAACAAGTTACCAATTATACTTTATACACAGAGATGCCGTATAGTGATGCTAGTGGTAGATGTATTAAACTGACTAAGGATGCGCAACATCTGATTTACGCCTACGACAACAAGGGAAAGGTGTATATATATGATAAGAGGAAAGATACATTTGTTTTGAAATGTAATCTTCAGAAAATTTTAGGTGGAAGTATCGTGTTGAACGAACTGTTGGTAGACGAAAAGGGTAATTTCTGGTTAGCTATGGATAGAGGCATTTATTGCTTATCAGCAGCTACTGATGGAAAGGAGATAGTTCGGGAGACAGCTAAGGGTAAGTTTGTATTGAAAAATACCTATATTAATCATATCCAATTTATAGGTGAGAAACTCTTGATAGGAACATTTAAAGATGTTTATTGCTATTCGATGTCTGTCCGGAAGTTAGAAAAGAAGATTAGTGGCAGTTCTGTAGTATCCTCTTATCATGATATTGTGGGACATCGTATCTGGCTGGGTACTTTTCACGAAGGAGTTAAAGTGATGGATGATCGTACTTGGAAGCTGATAAAATCTGCTGATTTCCAATCTTTGCAAAACATTCCTAAAATTCCCGTACGTTCAATCATTTTATATGATAAGCAGACTCTTCTGATGGCTGTAGATGGAGCAGGAATATATGCTTATGACAGTTCGAATAAACAAACCAAGCTCTTGCTTGATACAGACGGACGTCCTGGTAACGTGTTGAATGGAAATGGATTATATACCTTGTGCTGCGATCGTTTTGGCGATTTATGGACAGGCTCTTACTCGGGAGGAGTAGATTTGGCGATACCAATGAAACATACATTGGAATATATCACACATGAATATCTCAACAATCAATCACTGATAGATAATTGTGTGAACGATGTTTTCCAAAGCCGTGATGGGAAAATATGGTATGCCACAGATAAAGGAGTAAGTGTTTATGATGCGCAGACTCGTCTTTGGCATCATGGATTATATAATAAGGTGGCGCTTACGATTTGTCAGACTGTAGATGGCAGAATTCTGGTTGGTACCTATGGTAATGGTGTATATCAGGTTCATGCTGATGGCACTAGTATGCCTGCTTATTCTGTGGAAACAGGAATGTTGAAGAGCGATTACGTATTCAGTCTTTTTACTGATAGCGATGGTAATATTTGGGTGGGATGTTTGGATGGAGATATGGCTTGTTTCCCTTCAGATAAATATAATTTGAATGGAACGGGAAAGTCGGTATTCTATCTGCCTGTCAACGAAGTGCAATGCATCACGGAATCACTGGATAAGCGTTTTATTGCTGTAGGAACTTCGCATGGAGGCTATTTGATTGATAAGCGCGAACCTTTGCATCCTCGTCGTTTCTTTTATCCTGAACAGTATCCCGAAAAAGACATTAATTTGTTTGTCAACAGTATGGCTTTTCAGGATTCCCGTCATATCTGGATTGGAACGGATGGAGGAGGACTCTATGATTATGATTTACTGACAAAGAAGTTTAAGCGTTATACTAATCAGGACGCTTTGCCTTCTAATACTGTTTATGGACTTATAAAAGGTATTAATGGCAATTTGTGGATCAGTACGGATAAAGGTTTGGCGTTCATGAAACAGGGGAAGATAGTAAACCTCAACATCTTTAAGGGAATGGAACGTGAGTATAAGCGAATGTCTGTTGCGTGTACTTCAGATGGCAGGGTGCTTTTTGGCAGCAACGATGGAGTTGTCGCTTTGACTCCTATGTTTGCCAAAGGTTTGAATTATGCCGCTCCACTTCGTATTCATAGTGTTGAGGTTGAAGGTGTCGAACGTTCCGATTACTGGAATGAATGTCTCTTTGAAATGTTGAAGGAAGGCAAATTGAGTCTTAGCCATAATGAGAATACGCTGGTTGTTTCTTTCGAGAGTATCAATTATCAATACCAGTATGATATTCAATATCAATATTATTTGGAAGGATACGACCGTAATTGGAGTAAACCATCTTCTAATCAGTTGGTACGATTTGTAAATTTGCCTTCGGGCAGCTATGTGCTTCATGTAAAGGCTATCTGCAGAAGTAATGGTAGAGAATTGGGAGAAACAACTTTGGAGATTCATATAGCCCAGCCTTGGTGGAATACCTGGTGGGCATGGATTATCTATCTCTGTATTTTTGCTGCCATCTTATATTTTGTCTGGCAGTATTACAAAGAGCGCTTACAGCGAAAGTATTATGATGAGAAAATCAATTTCTTCGTTAATACTGCCCATAACATACGTACTCCTTTGAGTCTCGTGTTGGCTCCTCTTGATAATCTGGCTAATGATTCCAACTTGAGTGAGAAAAGCCGTGGATTCTTGGATATGGCGCATCGCAACGGCAACAAACTATTGAAGATGGTTACAGAATTGCTTGACTTCCAAAAGGTAGAGCAGTCTGCCGAACAGGTTCGCCTGCAAGATATAGAATTGCCGATGCTTTTACGTGTGCAGTTGGAAAAGTTTGTATTGGCAGCTCAGGAGAAGCATATTCAACTGTGTATTGAAACGTGTCCGCAGCAACAGATTCATTCTGATGTCAAAATGATGGATCTGATATTGGAAAATCTTCTCTCGAATGCTATCAAATATACACCTCAAGGTGGAAAGGTTACGTTGTCGGCTTCTGTTGAAGGTAAGATGGCTGTGATTCATGTATGTGATACAGGTATAGGTATTCCAAAGGCCGAAATTAAGAGTATCTTCAAGACCTTCTTCAGGGCTTCTAATGCGATAAATTCTCAGGAAATGGGAAGTGGATTAGGACTGATGCTTACACGAAAGCTTGTAGAGAAATTAGGAGGAAAGCTTAGTTTCGTAAGTGAGGAAGGAAAGGGTACTACTTTCTGTGTGAAGATGCCATTAGGTCATGTAACAGATTCTTCAGTCCGGCTTGTTGGAGAAAAGAAAAATGTTGTAACTGAATCTTCTTTAGCTGAAGATAAGCATGATGAAACTTGCCAGACTGTGTCTTCTGCGGTTCTGCAGGATGCTGATGTTTCAACGGATACACTTCTTTTTGTCGATGACAATGAAGATCTTCGCAAATATATCAGAATGACTTTTGGTGATTCTTATCAAGTAGTTGATGTGGAGAGTGCAGAGGCTGCCTTGAAATATTTGAAAGAGGGCGGGATATGTGATATCGTTGTTTCAGATGTCATGATGCCGGGAATGCACGGAGATGAGTTCTGTCGCAGCATCAAGGAAAATAAGGAAACATCATGGCTGCCTGTTATCCTGCTGACTGCTAAGGCTGGTCGTGACTTTATGATAGAGGGACTCGGACTGGGTGCTGATGACTATATAGCCAAACCATTCGATACTGCTATTCTTGCGAGCAAGGTTGCCAGTATTTTGAAGAATCGTCGCCGGTTGAGTCAGTATTATATGGACAGAAGCCTTGCTCTTGTTAAAGGAGAGGTTGCTTCTGAGTCTGCTTCTTCCGAGCAGATTGTGGGTTCTGATTCTTCCGATGAACACTTGGAACCTACTGGAGCTTCTGAAGAGAAAAAGGATGATACAGTCTTGAATAAGCAAGGCCAGACATTCGAAAATGTGGCAGAAGCTGTTCTGAATCCGCAAGACCAGGCTTTTGTAGATAGAGCTACCCGTTTGGTGTTGGCTCATCTGAGCGACACAGACTTTAATATCGACCGACTCTGTAGAGAGATGGCGATGAGCAGAACGCTTTTCTATGGTAGGCTGAAGACTCTTACGGGCCAAAGTCCGCAGGATTTTATGCGTTTGATACGTCTGGAGCAGGCTGCAATCTTCCTGAAACAGGGGGATAGTGTGCTGGATGTATCTGTGAAAGCCGGTTTTGTAAATGTGAAGTACTTTAGTACTGTATTTAAAAAACACTTTGGGGTTTCTCCGAGTAAGTATCTGTAAATTAGAGTTTTAAATTCAAAGAAAAGGTTTCTGTTTAGACGATATGTCTGAATTGAAACCTTTTTTTGTTTGTTATCTAACCCTCTGGAAGTTCCTTTTCTTTATCTTTGCAACCAGATTCTGTTAAGTAAGTCAAACAGTTATTTAAAAAACGAAACAATAACAATATAAACATAAAAATGAAAAGGAACTTTTTGAAAATTAGCCTCTTTTTAATAGGCGTCTTCACATGTCTCTCATGCGAAGCAAGTACGTTGCACTCATCCAGCAGTTCTGAAGGTGTAGGCGAATCCATACCTACTGCCCAGCAATGGAATAAAGATGTTGTGGGGTGGAATCTTGGCAACGCATTCGAGTGCTCAGCTCCTGGACAGGATGGTGAGTCGATGCAGATTGGCAACCCTGATGGTTCTATCCATGCAGAGACAGCCTGGGGCAGTCCCGTTGTTACCAAGAAGGTGATACAAGCCGTGAAGAAGGCAGGTTTCAATGCCATCCGTATTCCAATCCGTTGGCAGTGCCACATTACCAACGCTCAGGCGATGAGCATCGACAAGGCTTGGATTGCTCGCATCAAGGAGGTGGTGGGCTGGTGCCTTGACAACGGTTTGAAGGTTATCATCAATGTGCATCATGAAAAATGGCTCGAAGGTCGTCCTACCTATCAATATAAGGAAGAAAACTGCCAGAAGCTTGCGCTTCTCTGGATGAATATCGCCTCTGAGTTTGCCAATTATGACAGTCGCTTGGCTTTCGCCGGTACCAATGAGGTTCACATTAGGGACAACTGGGGCAAGCCTACTGCCGAGAACCTCGAAGTGCAGAATGCTTACAATCAGATATTCGTGGATATGGTTCGTGCCACAGGCGGCAACAATGCCAAGCGCCACCTCATCTTACAGACTTACGTTTGTAACCCATGGTTTGGCATAGAGAATGGAGATTTCATCATTCCGAAGGATGCCGAAGGCAATGGCAACAACTATATGAGTGTGGAATTTCACTACTATCAGCCATGGAGCTACGCTGGCGATTGCACCTACGATTACTGGGGTGATGCCTACAAGGATGCTGGCAAGATACCTGCAGAAAACGAGAAGACGATGACGGATTTCTTCGACAAGGCGGTGAATACCTGGAGCAATAAAGGACTGGGTATCGTAATAGGAGAGTGGGGAGTAACCGATCACTATAAGTCAAACTCAGAGAAAGTGCATGAAAACATGACCTACTACTGTAAGTTCTTGACTACGGAGGCTCGCAAACGAGGCTTCTCTACTTTCGTTTGGGACAACAACCACTTCGGCAACGGCTCTGAGAAGTATGGCATCTTCGACCGTTTCAAGAGTATGAAGGTGAATGCTCCTTGGATTCTCGAAGGAATCTTTGGGAAAGAATACTGTTAAACTAAAAACAAAAATATCAATTATGAGAAAGAAAACTATGTTTCTCGGCCTGCTCGGTGCAGGTTTGATGTGGATGCCTGCTTCTGCCATTCTCGCTGCCCAGATGAACAATGCAGCGATGAGCGTTCAGCAGAACCAAGGCATCAAGGGTACAGTGGTGGATGCCACTGGCGAAACCTTGATTGGCGCTAGCGTGAAGGTGGCTGGTACAACCAACGGTACCGTTACCGATATAGATGGTAACTTTACGTTGAACTGCAAGCCTGGAGCAACGCTCGAAGTGAGCTACATCGGTTACAAGACGATGACCGTGAAAGCTGCTAATGGCATGAAAATCACGATGCAAGAGGATGGTAAGGCCTTGAATGAGGTCGTTGTTACCGCCCTTGGTATCAAGCGCGACCGCAAGGCTTTGGGCTATGGCTTGGAGGAGGTTAAAGGTGAGGAACTTACCAAGGCGAAGGAAACCAACGTCATCAACTCTCTTTCTGGTAAGGTGGCTGGTCTCGTTGTGCAGAACACCGCTGGCGGTGCTTCAGGTTCTACCCGCGTGCTTCTTCGTGGTAATACAGAAATGGCAGGCAATAACCAGCCTCTTTACGTGGTGGATGGTGTGCCTTTGGATAATACCAACTTTGGCAGTGCTGGTGAAAGTGGTGGTTATGACCTCGGTGATGGTATCTCTGCCATCAATCCTGACGACATCGAGACGATGACCGTATTGAAAGGTCCTGCTGCCTCTGCCCTCTATGGTAGCCGTGCTTCTCATGGTGTTATCTTGATTACGACCAAGAAGGCGGAGAAGGATAGAATTTCCGTGGAGTACAATGGTTCTTATACTATCGATACCCAGTTGGCTAAATGGGACGACATCCAGGAGATATATGGTGCTGGCTACAATGGCGAGCTTCCTACATCCAGCACTTCTGGTACGAACTCAAGTTGGGGACCTAAGGCCGATGACTTCATGTTCAAATATTTCGATGGCGAAGAACGTCCATTCATGATGCATCCTAACAATGCTTCTGATTTCTTCCGCACAGGTTTCACCACCCAGAACTCTGCCATCCTCTCAGTTAATTCCGGTAAGACGGGTATGCGTTTCTCTGTTACCGATATGCGCAATAAGGATATCTTGCCAAATACCCATATGAGTCGTGACAACTTCAACCTCCGAGTGAATACCTCTGCAGGTCCTGTTGACTTCGACTTCACCGCCAACTATACTCGTGAGAAGGTAAAGAACCGTCCTGCCCTTGGTGACTCCCAGAGCAACGTGGGTAAGAACCTCATGACCCTGGCGGGTACCTACGACCAGGCTTGGTTGAAGCATTATGAGGATGCCGATGGCAACTACTCCAACTGGAATGGTAACGATCAGTATAACAAGAACCCATACTGGGATCTCTATAAGAACAGCAATACATCCAACAAGGACGTGTTCCGTTTTACGGGTAAGGCAATCTGGAACATCAACAAGCACCTCAAGTTGCAGGGTACTATCGGTACCGACATCAACAGCATGAACTTTCAGGAATTCATCGCCAAGACAACTCCAGGAACTCCTGCCGGAAAGCTTACCGACCAAATCTTCAACAACCGCACACTCAACGCCGAGATACTTGCCCTCTACAACAACTCATGGGGCGACTTCGATGTCAACGCTACCGCTGGTGGTAACATCTTCAAGGTGAACAACAAGACCACTACCAACGTCGGTCTCAACCAGCAGATGAATGGCATCCAGAACATCATGAACTATCAGGAACAGAACACTCGTGAGAGTATGTACAAGAAGCAGATCAGCTCTCTCTATGCCAGCGCGAGCCTCGGCTACAAGCATACTTACTATTTGGAGGGAACCATCCGTGGCGATAAGTCGTCTACGCTCCCTACAAATAACAATACATACGTATATCCATCTGTATCGGGTAGTTTGGTTTTCTCAGAGTTTATCAAGAACAAGAAGTTCATCAATTATGGTAAGATTCGCGCATCTTGGGCAAAGGTAGGTAGCGATACCGATCCATACCTGTTGGCACTCAACTATACCACGGGCAAGTACAGCTACTCGGGTTATACCATCGGTATGATAGCCAACTCAACACAGCCGAACAAGGATTTGAAGCCTACTATGACAGGTTCTTACGAGGTAGGTTTGGAGATGAAGTTCCTTAACGGACGCTTGGGCTTGGATGCCACCTATTACAACCAGAACTCCAAGAACCAGATTTTGAGTTTGGCTTCAACCACCACCTCTGGCTATGCTTACCGCCTCATCAATGCCGGTGAGATTCAGAACCAGGGTATCGAGATTGCCCTCAATGCCCGTGCCTTGCAGATCAAGGACTTCGCTTGGGACTTGGGTGTCAACTTCTCGAAGAATACCAACAAGGTGAAGTCGCTCATCGATGGCATGGACTACTTCGAGTTGGCGAAGGCATACTGGTGCGGTGTTTCTGTAGGTGCCAAGGTAGGTGAGAACTATGGAGCTATCCGTGGACACGACTTCCTCTACAACGACAAGGGACAGGTGGTTGTCGATGCAGCTACTGGTCTTCCAAAGGTTGACCAGGAAATCAAGACCATCGGCAACTCTACTTGGGACTGGACAGGTGGTTTCTACTCAACCTTCAGCTACAAGAACTTCCGCCTCTCTGCATCCTTCGATGTGAAGGTAGGTGCCGACATCTACTCTATGTCCATGCGTTCTGCATACGAGACAGGTAAGGCAAAGGGAACATTGGCAGGCCGTGAGGAGTGGTACTCTTCTGAGGAGGCTCGCAAGGCTTCGGGTATGGAACTTGCCGAATGGCGTGCAGCAGGTAACTGCAAGGGATTTGTCGTAGATGGTGTCATCGACAATGGCGACGGTACTTATCGCAAGAACGACATCGCCGTGAACCCTGAAGATTACTGGAAGCATGTGGCAAAAGGCGTGCAGAGTGCCTTCGTTTACGACAACTCTTACGTGAAGTGTCGTGAGATTACTTTCGGCTATACCTTCCCAGAGAGCATCCTGGGCAAGTATGTCAAGGGCTTGACCGTATCCTTCGTGGCTCGTAACCCATTCATTGTTTGGAAGAACATTCCTAACATCGACCCAGACTCCAGCTACAACACCTCAGGTCTCGGTCTGGAATATGGTTCCCTGCCATCTCGCAAGAGTTATGGTTTGAACGTGAACGTGAAGTTCTAGTCTCGAAAAAAATGAATCAATTTCTTTAGAAGAGTTCTAATATATAATTAAGGTAAGAAAATGAACAATATAATCAAGAAATATATAGGTAAGAGCAGCCTGATGATGGCTTTCGCCCTGATGGCAACCGGCATTGCGATGACTTCTTGCTCTGATGATACCTTGAGTAACATCAATACTGACAAGACCAAGGTGGACGAGCTCGACCCTAACGCACAGTTGACAACAGCTTTGCTGCAGACTTACGGTGACTTCAGTCTGATGGATACCTACCGTAACTATATAACGGGTTTTCCACAGTATTTCGCTGGCGGTTGGAATGTAACCAATTACGCTGGTTCTAATTTCAGAGAAGATGATATGACCCGTCGAGTTTGGGACCGCTATTATGAAATCGGTATCAAGAACCTTGTGGATGCTATCCACAATTCTGCTGACAAGGCAAACTTGAATGCAGTACTTCGTATCCATCGTGTCTATCTCACGGCAGTTTTGGCAGATACCTACGGTGACGTGCCTTGTTCGGAGGCAGGTCTGGGTTATATCTCAGGTATCTCCACCCCTAAGTATGATACCGTAGAGGAACTCTACAGCTGGTTCTTCAAGGAACTTGACGATTGCGAGAAGCAGCTTGGCACAGGTACCGACCACATTTCTGGTGATGTCACCAGCATGGGTGGTGATGTAGCTAAGTGGAAGAAGTATGCCAATGCACTCCGTATGCGCTATGCCATGCGCATTTCCGATGTGAATCCACAGAAGGCAAAGGAAGAGTTTGAGAAGGCTGTGGCTGCCGGTGCTATCGCCAGTGCAGAAGATGATGCTTATATCAAGTATGCTGATTCTCCATTTACCTATTATGATGGAGCCAACGACTACGATTTCCGTGCCAATGCATTGAGCGAGACTCTCTATGGTCAGGATGCCACATCGCCTACCATGGTATGCTCTACCTTGTTCTATCAGTTGCAGAATACCAACGACCCTCGTCTCTATCGCATCTGCCGTCACTACTACAATATCAAGCGTAGTCAGGTGAAGCCAGATAAGGAGCAGAACATCGACTTGACCGATGATTTCCTGGCTTACTTCAAGAGCAAGAACCTCGGTGAGGAGCCTTGCAACCCTGGTGCAGCCTGGTACACAGACTGGATGAATCCACCTACGGTGGATGACCTTCCTACTTTGAAGAAGTATGTAGAGATAGACAAGAATACTTATACCAGCTCTGATTATATAGCCCGAGCTAGTCGTCCTTGCCTGAACATCGACTTCGAGATGCCTTCTTGTCCTGGCGACTTGATGAGCTATGCTGAGGTAGAGTTCCTCAAGGCTGAGGCTGCAACCAAGGGTTGGAATGTAGGTGGTGGTGATGCTGAGAGTCACTACGAGGCTGGTGTTCGTGCCAGCATGGAGTTGCTCAACAACTACTATCTTACATCCAACAAGATTTCCAAGGAAGAGATTGATGCGTTCATTGCCAGCAATCCGTTGGGTGACAATCCTAAGGAGACCATCAACACCCAGGCTTGGATTCTCCACATGATGAACCCTTCTGAGGGTTGGGCTAACTTGCGCCGCTCTGACTATCCTGCCATCTTGAATCGTGATCTCTTGACCAAGAATGGTTTCACTTATACGGATCCCGATTGGTCAATGCCTGTCCGCTTGCAGTATCCTGAGTTGGAAGCTCAGTACAACAATGCCAACTACAAGGCTGCCATCGACCGCATGGGTGGTACAGACGATTGGCACAAGCGCCTCTGGTGGGACAAGGCTGATGTAAACCTTCAGCCAGACTTCAATCCTCCATTCGGAAAGGGATATAGCAAGTAGTGTTTAATGTTAAGTGTTAAATGTTAAGTCTTATAGGACAATAGAATAGAATAATTAATTATGAATAAGTCAATGAAACAATATAAGGGAAAAGTCTTGAAGGCTATGATGATGCTCTTAGCCGTGGGTTTCGCACTGGCTGGTACATCTACCTTGTCTTCTTGCTCTTCTGATGATGAACCATACTTCACAGCCAGCGAAGATGACAATCCACGTATCTTGAACACCGACTTGGCTGATTCCAAGATAAACCGCAAGACTAATTATAAGTTGGAAATCAAGGTGACTCCTGTTCACTATACCACTGTGACATGGTTGCTCGACGGCACTAAGATTGCCGAAGGTACTACTATCGACCAACCTTTGCCTATAGGTAATCATGAACTGAAGATTGTGGCAACCACCACCAAGGGCAAGACCACATCCCGCACCTTGAAAGTTACCGTGACTCCTGCTGCCGATGATCCAGCCTTGGGTACCAATGCCAGCGAGCTTTGGGTAGCTCCGGGTGCTGAGACCACTATCCATAATTGCAAGAATCTCGGTACAGTTACTAAAGTAATGGTAGGTGGCAAGGAAGTAGCCTTCGAAATCTTGGAAGAGGGCACAGCCATGAAGCTCACCGCTCCTGCCGATTTGGAGAATGGCGACTATGCCATCACGCTCGTGGATGGCGATGGAGTGGAGTTCCCTGGCGGCACCATCAAGGTAACCTCCGAGCCTAAGCCATCTATGGAGAATACCCTCTGGGAAGGTCATCACTATGTATCTTGGGACTTGGGAGATGGTGACCCTAACAAGAGCTTCAACAAAATCACCAAGGACCAGGTAGCTAAGTGGAAGGAGGGGCAGACCCTCCGAGTTTACTGCTCGATGAAGGATGACGATGCTTACCATCAGATCAAGCTTGCCACCGCCTGGTGGAACGACTTGACTTCTCCATACGAGTTTAGTGAGGGCAATGTCGTGAAGTTTGAGTTGACCCAGGATGCACTCGACAAGATGGCTGCCGAGGAAGGGTTCATCTGTGTGGGACATGGCTATTATGTAGATAAAGTAACTATTGAATAATATATTAGAAAGATTTCCGCTTTTATCATAAAGCGTCAAACCTTTACTGTTTATGAAGAAAATTTTATTATCTATTTCATTGTTGGCATTGGCTTATACAGCCAGTGCCAATGTTCCGGTTATCAAGAGCGACCCTAAGATTGAGGCTCAGGTAGAACAAACTCTGAAGAAACTCACCTTGGAGGAAAAGATAGGTCAGATGATGGAATTGGTGACCGACCTCTTTGGTGCCAACGACAAGAATGGTGTGTTCTATATCGACGAGCACAAGACCGATTCTATCCTTTCCCGCTATAAGATTGGCTCAATCCTCAACGCTCCTAATACCTGCGCACCAACCGCTAAGCAGTGGGAGAAGTATATCGCACAAATTCAGAAGATCTCGATGAAGCGCATCGGCATCCCTTGTGTCTTCGGTCTCGACCAGAACCACGGTTCTACTTATACACAGGGTGGAACCCTCTTCCCGCAGAACATCAATGTGGCTGCCACCTTTAATCGTGAGATAGCTCGCCGTTCGGCTGAGGCTACCGCTTATGAGACTCGTGCGGTGAGCGTGCCTTGGACTTACAGTCCTACCGTTGATCTCGGTCGTGATGCCCGTTGGCCTCGCATCTGGGAGAACTTTGGCGAGGATTGCTACCTCAGTTCTGAGATGGGCAAGGCGATGGTCTATGGTTTCCAGGGCGAGGACCCAAACAACATCGACCAGTATCACATTGCTACTTCAATGAAGCACTTCATGGGCTATGGTGTGCCTTGGACCGGTAAAGACCGTACGCCAGCCTATATCTCTCCTGCCGATTTGCGAGAGAAGCACTTTGCTCCTTTCCTGGCGGGTCTGCAGGCTGGAGCCTTAACCGTGATGGTGAATTCCGCTTCCGTCAATGGTGTGCCGATGCATGCCAACAAGGAATTCCTGACAGGATGGCTGAAGGAAGAGACTGGATGGGATGGTGTGCTTATCACCGACTGGGCAGACATCAACAATCTCTATACTCGTGAGATGGTGGCAAAGGACAAGAAGGATGCGCTCCGCATCGCCATCAATGCCGGTATCGACATGATTATGGAACCTTATTCTTGCGATGCTTGTGGCTATCTTGTAGAACTGGTGAAGGAAGGTAAGATTCCGATGAGTCGCATCGACGATGCCTGTCGCCGTGTGCTTCGCATGAAGTACCGTCTCGACCTCTTCAAGAACCCAACCCAGAAACTGAAGAATTATCCTAAGTTTGGTGGTGAGGAGTTTGCCAAGCTCGCCTTGGAGGGAGCTACCGAAAGTATGGTGCTCCTGAAGAACGAGGGTAATATCCTTCCTTTGCAGCATGGCAAGAAGATTCTCCTTACAGGTCCTAATGCCAATCAGATGCGTTGTCTGGACGGTGGATGGAGCTATACCTGGCAGGGGCATCGTGCTGATGAGTTTGCCGGCAAGTACAATACCATCTATGAGGCATTCTGTAATGAGTATGGCAAGGAGAATGTTATCTTGAACCAGGGTGTAACCTATAATGAGAAGGGAAAATACTGGGAGGAGAACGAACCTCAGATTCAGGAGGCAGTGGCTGCAGCGAAGGATGCTGACGTCATCGTGGCTTGCATTGGCGAGAACTCCTATACAGAGACTCCGGGCAACCTGACCGACCTTTGGCTCTCAGAGAACCAGCGTAATCTGGTCAAGGCTTTGGCTCAGACAGGCAAGCCTGTCATCTTGGTGCTGAATGAAGGTCGTCCTCGTCTCATCGCTGACATCGAACCATTGGCACAGGGCATCATTAACATCCTTATCCCTGGCAACATGGGCGGCGATGCTTTGGCAAACCTGGTATCGGGCAAGTCAAACTTCAGTGGCAAGATGCCTTACACCTATCCTAAGGAAATCAATTCGCTCGCCAACTATGACTTCAAGAAGAGTGAGGAGGTGGGTACGATGGAAGGTGCTTACGACTACAATGCGAAGATTACCCAGCAGTGGGGCTTCGGATATGGTTTGAGTTATACCTCTTACAAATATAGCAACCTGAAGGTTTCTCAGTCTGATTTCCGCCACGGCGACATCATCAAGGTGAGCGTGGATGTGAAGAATACGGGAAAGGTGGCAGGCAAGGAGAGTGTCCTCCTGTTCAGTAGCGATCTCATCGCTAGTGTTGTGCCTGATGGCCGTCGTCTCCGTGCCTTCGACAAGGTGGAACTTCAGCCTGGTGAGACCAAGACCGTGACATTTGAATTAAAGGCAGACGATTTGGCCTTCGTAGGTTGGAATGGCAAATGGAGATTGGAGGAAGGCGATTTCAAGTTGATGATTGCCGACCAGAGTGCTGATATCCATTGCACTGATACTTATCAGTGGCCTACTGCCAACCGATAATGTATATTTAAAAGATGATTTAAAGAAAAGAGCGTGCCAATAGCGGTGCGCTCTTTTTGTTTGCATATTAAAATGCAGAAGAGTTAAATATCTACAAGAATCCCCCATGATGTTTGGTGTTATGTCTTGAAATGATTACTTTTGCAAATCATAATTTTTGCAGATTTACAGAATCATTCAAAACAAGGATAAATGGAAATAGTAATTGGAATCATCATAGGGCTTGCCATCGGATTCTTCGTGGGGAAACTGATGGAAGCAAAAAGTGCGGGAGAGGAGAAAACCCAGCTCGTAGCGAAAGCTCAAGTGCTGGCGGCTAACATCGAACAGATAAAACTGCATCATGCTTCTGAGGTTCAATCAATGAAATCTCAAATGGAGAACGAGCGGCTGTATGCGGCGAAACTCAGGGCGGAAAGCGACCAGCAGTGGGCACAGAAACTCGAGAGTCTGAAGCAGGAAATGCAGCGAATGACGATAGAACAGCAGAAGGTGGCGGCTGAGCAGTTGGCTGCCAAGCAGTCGGCTCTGCAGGAAACCAACCGTCTGCAGATGGATGAACTCCTGAAACCTATCAAGGAACAGTTTGCTGATTTCAAGAAATCGGTAGAGGAGAGCAAAACCCAGAACGAGGTGAACAAGAAGGAACTGCAGAACACCTTCGAGGCAACGATGAAACTCTTCCAGCAGGAACAGCAGCAGGCTGTACTGAACCTGAAGGAGCAGACCGAGAAGATTGGCTCCGATGCTGCCAACCTGACCAAGGCATTGAAGGGCGACAGCAAGATGCAGGGCGACTGGGGCGAGATGGTGCTGGAAACCATCCTGGAGAACAGCGGACTTCGTAAAGATGAGGAATTCTTCATTCAGGAGAATACGAAAGATGAAGAGGGAAAGAACTATCGTCCGGATGTCATCGTCCGATTCCCGGAAGGCAGAAGTGTGGTCATCGATTCCAAGGTTTCGCTTACCGCCTATTCCGATGCTCTGGCAGCTGAAGATGAGGCTGAACAGGAACGCCTGATGAAGGCACATGCGCTGAGCGTACGAAAGCACATCGATGAACTGGCAGCCAAAGACTATTCCAAACTGGTGGATGATGCCATCGGCTTCGTACTGATGTTCATCCCTAACGAGACCAGCTATATCGCAGCGATGAAGCAGCAGCCGGATCTCAGCCGTTATGCTTATCAGAAGAAGATTATTATCATCTCACCAAGCAATCTGCTCATGGCACTCCAGCTTGCCTATAATCTCTGGCAGTATGACCGGCAGAACAAGAATGTAGAGAAAATCGTGAAGACGGCTGCTGACCTGTATGATAAGGTGGCTGGCTTCGAAGATACCTTTATGAGTGTGGGTGATCTGATAATCCGTCTTTCGGGTACTTTTGATAAGGCAAAGAAGCAACTCTATGACGGCACCGGCAATGTGATGAGAAGGGTAGAGAGCCTGAAGGGACTTGGAGTGACACCGAAAAAGCAGATCAAGGAACTGGATAATCTGTAAAGTGTATATAAATAGTCTACTACCGGTAAAAAGGGAAACAGGGCGAAAAGTATATTTTGTTACCGAAACATTTCTAATTGTTCAATATTTTAAAATAATCTCTAAAAAGGAGCGGTATTTCAGATTAAATTCGTAATTTTGCCCTGACCCAACAGAAAAGGAATCATTGTATTGCTTATAAAAAGGTTAAAATTTACATAAAACAACATCAATAATTATTAATCATGAAACTGAACGAAATTCTTTCAGACAGCTTTAATGCTGCAGAATGGGAAGCTAAGGGTTATGAGCTTCCTAAGTATGACATCGCAGCCGTAGCTAAGAAGACTCACGACGAGCCTACTTGGGTTCACTTTGGTGCAGGTAACATCTTCCGTGCGTTCCCTGCCGCTATCCTCAACGATGCGCTCAACACCGGTAAGTACGACCGTGGTGTCATCGTAGCAGAAAGCTTCGACTACGAAATTATCGACAAGGCTTATCGCCCTTACAATAATCTCTCTCTTCTCGTCAGCCTCCAGAGCAACGGAACCATCGAGAAGAAGGTCATCGCTTCTATCACAGAAAGCCTCAAGGCGGATAAGCAGTTTGGTGAGGACTGGGCACGATTGGTCCAGATTTTCCAGGCACCAAGTCTGCAGATGGTAACTTTCACCATCACCGAGAAGGGATATTCTTTCAATGATGCCGATCTGGCACGTGGTCTCGATGCAGTATTTGCTATGGGTAAGCTTACCGCTCTTCTCTATGAGCGTTATAAGGCAGGCAAGTTGCCACTTACTCTTCAGTCTACCGACAACTGTTCTCACAACGGCGACCATGTTAAGGCTGGTGTAAAGGCTTATGCTGAGCGTTGGGCACAGGATGGCATCGTAGAGGCTGGTTTCGTAGATTATATCAATGACAGCAGCAAGATTACCTATCCTTGGTCTATGATTGATAAGATTACTCCTCGTCCACACGAGAAGGTACAGGCGATGCTCGCTGAGGATGGTTTCGAGGATAACAATACGATTATCACCGAGAAGCATACCTTCACCGCTCCTTTCGTAAATGCCGAGGAAGTGCAGTATCTCGTTTGCGAGGATACTTATACCAACGGTCGTCCGCCATTGGAGTTGGGCGGTGCGCTCTATACATCCCGCAAGACTGTAGATGAGGTTGAGACCATGAAGGTAACCACCTGTCTGAACCCTCTCCATACAGCGATGTCTATCTATGGCTGCCTGCTCGACTATACCTTGATTTCTGCCGAGATGGCGGATGAGGACCTGCGTGCCTTTATCCAGAAGATCGGTTATATCGAGGCGATGCCGGTGGTTACCGACCCAGGCGTATTGAACCCATACGAGTTTATCGGCACCGTAATCAACAAGCGTCTGCCTAATCCTTTCATGCCGGATGCTCCTCAGCGTATCGCTACTGATACCAGTCAGAAGCTCTCTATCCGTTTCGGTGAGACTATCAAGAAGTATATCGACCGTGGTCTCGACGTGAGCAATCTCGTGTTGATTCCTTTGGTATTAGCAGGTTATGCCCGTTATCTCAAGGCATTGGATGATAACTTGAAGCCATTCGAGCCATCTTCCGACCCATTGTTGGCAGAACTGCAGGCCATCGTAGCTCCTCTTGAAGTAGGCAAGGCTGATCAGGACTACTCTTGCCTGAAGAATCTCTATTCCCGCAAGGATGTGTTCGGTCTCGATCTCTATGAGGCTGGCTTCGGTGAGCAGATTGAGGGCATGGTGAAGGAACTCTTCGCCGGCAAGGGTGCCGTAAGAGCGACATTGCATAAATATGTTTCTGCAAGATAATTCATTTTTAAACTTATACATTATAATATATATATGGAAAGAACATGGCGCTGGTTTGGCAAGAAAGATAAGATTACGCTTGCACAGTTGAAGCAGATTGGTGTTGAGGGCATTGTTACCGCATTGCACGATGTTCCTCTGGGCGAGGTTTGGACACGCGAGAAGATTCATGAACTCAAGGAGTACATCGAGTCTTATGGTATGAAATGGAGCGTGGTAGAGTCTTTGCCTGTGGTTGAAACCCTGAAATATGGTGGTTCTGACCGTGATCATCAGATTGAGGTTTACAAGGAAAGTCTCCGCAACCTGGGCGCGGAAGGCATCAAATGCATCTGCTACAACTTTATGCCTGTTTTGGACTGGGCTCGTACCGATTTGGCACACGAGAATCCTAACGGAGCCAACAACCTCTATATGAACTGGGGCGAGTTTGCCTACTTTGACATCTATATCCTGCAGCGTGAAGGTGCTCGTGAGGATTGGGCTGAGTTCTCTAAGGAGCACAAGTGGGGCAGAGACCTCGTGGCTGAGGCTGATGAAATCAAGAAGACTTTTACTCCTGAGCAGGATCATGCCTTGGTAGAGAACATCATCATCAAGACCCAGGGCTTTGTATCCGGTAACTTCAGCGAGGGCGATTCAGCTCCTGTCCAGAAGTTCCGCGACCTGTTGAAGCTTTATGATGGTATCGACAAGAAGAAGTTGCAGGAGAACATGAAGTACTGGCTGGAGGCTATCATGCCTATCTGCGATGAGTACGATATCAATATGTGTGTTCACCCAGACGATCCTCCTTATCCTGTATTCGGTTTGCCAAGAATCATCGGTCGTGCCGAGGATATCCAGTGGATGTTGGATGCTGTGCCAAACAAGCACAATGGTTTGACTTTCTGTGCAGGTTCATTCTCTGCCGGCGAGCACAACGACTGTGTGGCGATGGCGAAGCAGTTTGCCGACCGCACTCACTTTGTTCATCTGCGCTCTTGCTACATTTTCCCTAACGGCAACTTTACAGAGGCTTCTCACTTGGGTGGTCGCGGCCATCTCATTGAACTTTGCCGCATCTTCGAGAAGGCTGAGCAGGAAGGCAAGTGCAATTCCGGCCGTCGTCTGCCAATGCGAGTAGACCACGGTATGACCTTCACTGATGAGCCTGGTGGCGTATTCGATGAGAGCAATCATGGTCACAATGCCGGTTACACTCTCCTCGGCCGTATGTTTGCCATGGGTCAGATTCAGGGTGTCATCGCAACAGTAGATGATGAACTGGGCATTGAGTATAAGCAGCCGGGATTCTATGATTAGTTGATAGTTTATAGTTGATAGTTTATAGACTATTAAGTGATTTGAAATTCAGGTTAGATAAAATACGAAAAAGGCTAGCGTGCGTTTTTGCATGCTAGCTTTTTTTGTGCTGATTTTTTGGGTTATTGGCTAAAGCACCACCTCCTCAACATACTTCACCAGCGAATCCTTGCCGTTATGCAGATAGAAGTCTACACGAATCACGTGGTTGATGTCGGCATTGCCCTTCACCTTTATGTGTCGGGTCTTGCTGTACATCATCGTGTCGCGGCGTGAAGGATAGGATACGAGCTCGATGAGGTCTTTGGTAGAGTTGCTGCCCACATAATAGATGCCTACACTGTCTTTTCCGTTCTTGATGGCAGCAATCTTCGCTATCTTCTTGGCATGAGCCGCAGAGGTATCTATCGGGTAAAACTCGCTGGCAGCTACCGTGTCGCCGTCATGCTGGTCGGGTGCAAACTTGCAGCTGGTACCCATCGTAGTGATAAAGGATGTAGCAGCCAGGGCTGCCACAAAGTATAATATTTTCTTCATTGTTATTTCCTTTCTTTTCTTTAAAGAATCCTGTTTTGTTCGCAAAATGCGTTATCGGCTGCAAAAGTACAAAAAATAACTCGAAAAGCCATACCTTTTTTATCTTTTTCCTTTTAATACTTCGGATGGAGAGACGCGTGCTGAAGCTGGGCGGAAGGAGTTGTGGGGATGGCATGGAAGAAGCGGTATGGAAGGAATGGATAGAATTCGGTGCAAAGATACGAATTTTCTCTGATACTGCAAAAATTGGGGGTGTGATAAGGAAATGTTTGAACTATGCTTTCAGATTGAAAGTAGTTAAACTTCCTTACTCATAGTTTTGCGGGTGACAACTCATAGTTTTATGGGTGACAACTCATAGCTTTACTCTCTTAAAGTATAGGGTTAAGCTGTAAAACAGGCATTTATGAGGGTTATGATGTTTCTTACTAGAATGACTCAGTTCCTCAATAACTCAGTTCCTCAGTTTTTCTCTGACCCTTTACTTTTGTCTTTATTTAGAAGTTTATTATATATATATAAATATATATATAATAATATATAATATATGACAATTTAAAACAACTTTGAACTATAAGGGCTATATACCCCCTAGAAAAAAACTGAGGAACTGAGTTATTGAGGAACTGAGTCAATGATAGAGACTTAGAATCTTACTCTTGATACTGTTGAATATATGCTTATATTAAAAGCTAAGTATCAGATTATCAAATAAATAAAACACTTGCTCCCTTGAAATAAAGGGGCAAGTGTTTATTGTGATACCCATACCCCCTAAAACAGGGGGCATGGGTATGAAAAGAATTTCGTTACATTGAACTTTCAAATCGTAACTTGATGAGATCTGGCTGATTTACATCTCAACCACTACTTCATGCTTGCCTTCAGAGCAAGGAATGATGGTGCCTGAGATAGGAGTGCCATCCACTGTAATCTGCTTCACGCCCTTCTGGTTTCCGCTAGGATTCTTTACTGTGATATGGTATTCGCCACCACGGAACTTGCGGGTTACCTCATACTCCTTAGCGGTGCTTGGGAGACAAGGATCGATGAGCAAACCTTCATAATCTGGCTTGATGCCGAGGATGAATTCTGATACTGTATACCACATCCATGCCGCTGTACCGGTGAGCCAGGAGTTCTTTCCTTCGCCCGGTTTGGCTGCATCCTTACCGGCTACCATTTGGCAGTTTACGTAAGGCTCTACCTTGTGAAGTGTCTGATATTTTTCCTCTACATAGCTAGGCAGAATCTTGGTATAATGGCTCCAGGCATCGTTGCCTCGACCGGCTACAGTCTCTCCGATGATGACCCAAGGATTGTTGTGGCAGAAGATACCGGCGTTCTCCTTGTAGCCTTCAGGATAAGAAGAAATCTCACCCATTTCTACATGATAGGTGGTGTAAGCTGGGTTGTTCAGCACCAGTCCGTGCTCGCATTCCAGTCGTTTCTTGCTGCTATCCAGTGCTTTATCGCAGAGCCCTTCTTCCAGACCGATACCAGCCATCGTACACCAGCCCTGGCTCTCGATGAAGATTTTGCCTTCCTCGTTCTCATCACTACCAATCTTGTTGCCGAAGAAATCGTAAGCGCGGAGGAACCATTCTCCGTCCCATCCATGCTGCTTCACAGCCTCGTTCATCTCATCTACAGCCTGCTGCATGCGCTCGGCTTCTGTCAAATAATCTTCCTCTGCAAGACCGGCTATTTCGCCCTCCTTGCTTTCCAAAGCTTCCTTGGCAAGCTGCTTGCACAGAGCCACATAATCCTTGCCGGTAACCACGAACAGACCGGCTATCATCAGACTCTCTGCCTTGCTTCCTTCGCCCTTGTTTTCGGTGGTCTGGAAACTCTCGTTAGGGTCCCAGGAGAAGCAGTTCAGGTTCAGACAGTCGTTCCAGTCGGCTCTTCCGATGAGTGGCAACTTGTGCGGACCCAGGTTGTTGATAACATGGTTCATCGAAATCTTGAGGTGCTCGAAGAGGCTTACTTCTGTGCCTGGCTGGTTGTCGAAAGGCACCTGCTCAGCGAGGATAGAGAAGTCGCCCGTCTCCTTGATATAGGCTACGGTACCGAAGATGAGCCAGCAAGGGTCGTCGTTGAAACCGCCACCGATATCGTTGTTGCCACGTTTGGTGAGCGGCTGATACTGGTGGTAGCAGCCACCGTCAGGGAACTGGGTGCTGGCGATATCGATGATGCGCTGGCGGGCACGGGTAGGTATCTGATGAACGAAACCTACGAGGTCCTGGTTGGAATCGCGGAAGCCCATGCCTCGACCGATGCCGCTCTCGAAGAAACTTGCCGAACGCGACATACAGAAGGTGATCATGCACTGATACTGGTTCCAGATGTTCACCATACGGTCTAACTTGTCGTTGCCGCTCTTCACGGTGAAGATGTTCAGCAGGTTATCCCAGTACTGGTTGAGTTCTGCGAAGGCAGCATCCACCTTTTCGGTGGTATCAAACTTGGCGATAAGCTGATGAGCTTTCTCCTTGTTGATTACCTTCTTGGCGCTGAACTTCTTGTCCTGCTCGTTCTCCACATAGCCCAGCAGGAAGATGAGGTCGCGGCTCTCGCCTGGCTGCAGGGTAACCTCGATATAATGAGATGCGATAGGGCTCCAGCCGTGGGCAAAGCTGTTGCGTGGCTTGCCTTCCATCACAGCCTCAGGCTCGGAAAACTCGTTGTAGAGTCCGATGAAGCTCTCGCGGTCGGTATCGTAGCCCTGAATCTCGGTATTCACTGTGTAGAAAGCATAGTGGTTGCGGCGCTCACGGTATTCGGTCTTGTGATAGATGGTAGAACCTTCTACCTCTACTTCGCCCGTAGAGAAGTTGCGCTGGAAGTTCTCCATGTCGGTAGCAGCATTCCAGAGGCACCACTCTGCAAAGGAGAACACCTTGAGGGTCTTCACCTCCTCAGTCTGGTTCTTCAGCGTCATCTTCTGCACCTCAGCCCATGTATGGAGGGGTACGAAGAAGAGCACACTCGCCTCTACGCCGTTCTTGCTGCCCGTGATGCGGGTATAGTTCATGCCGTGGCGGCACTCGTAGCTGTCGAGCGGTGTCTTGCAAGGTTTCCATCCCGGGTTCCATACGGTATCGCCATCTTTGATATAGAAATAGCGACCGCCGTTATCCATCGGCACACCATTGTAGCGATAACGGGTGATGCGACGGAACTTGGCATCCTTGTAGAAGGAATAACCACCTGCTGTGTTTGAGATGAGCGAGAAGAAATCCTCGTTACCCAAATAATTGATCCAAGGCCATGGGGTCTTTGGGTCAGTAATCACGTATTCGCGATTGGCGTCATCAAAATGACCATACTTTTTTTCTGCCATTGTTTTTTTAATGTTATTTCTTGGTAAAATATACTATTTTGGTGCAAAGATAGTAAAAAGTTTAAGTTTCGGGGTTAGAAAACAGTTTTTTTTTGTATTTTTGCAATGAAAAGTTTGATGATTATCATCATTCTATAAACATTTAATACAATTGGCTTATGAAAAGAAACATTTTATCACTTCTGATAGCCCTCTTTGCTACGATGCAGGTAGCGGCTCAGACATACGACAACTTGTGGAAGCAAGCTGAAATCAATGCTCAGAAGGCCCAGCCTAAGAGCGAAATCGCGGTGATGAAGAAAATCATCGCCAAGGCTTCGGCTGCCAAAGATTACGGGCAGCTGCTGGCGGCTGAGATAAGACAGATGACACTCTGGAAAGAGATTTCGGCTGACTCGCTGACGCCTAACGTGAAGCGGATGGAGGCTGAAGCTTTGAAGACAAATGACCCGATGCTGAAAGCGGTGAGATATGCTGTGCTCGGCAAGGTATATCATGATAATCCGTATGGAATAGAAGTGGATGAGGCTTCTTTGGAACAAAGGGAGGATGCTTCTTATTATCAAAGTCAGCGAAAGGTAAACCTGAAGAAGAGCCAGGAGTTCTTCAAAAAAGCGATGGCGCACCCAGAGCTTCTTGCCAAGCATGCTTCTACTGAGTATGTGCCGCTGACTCTAAAAGGGGTGGACGGAAGTTCCTTCAAGAATGATTTGCTGCATCTCATCGGATTCGAGGCAGACAGCAAGAAGGCGTATCTGCAGCTGTACACCTATTATAATAAGGTGGAAAATAGGGGTGCGGCTTGTCTCTGTGCCTACAAACTTATCGAGAAATACCGTCAGGATGATGTAAGAGAGGTGAAGAAATCGAAGTATCTCAGAACCATCGACTCGCTCATCCAGGTTTATCAGGATATTCCGGAGGCTGGTGAACTTGCTGTGGAACATTTCCGTTTCATGGAGCGTTCTACAGATGCCAAAGCACAGGATAAACTCAACTATATCAACTATGCTTTGAGCCACTGGGGTGGATGGTCGAGAATGAATGTGCTTAGAAATGCACAGAAAAGACTCACCGAACCGATGTTCCAGGTGAAGGATATGCCACAGGTGTTGCGACCAGGAGAGAAGGCGTGGGTGCATCTGGACGTGCGCAATCTGCAGAACCTGAAAATCAGCATCTCCCGTATCAATATCACGGCGGATAACGATTATGATGCTCAGGATGAGGCTACCTATAAGATGCTCCTGAAGAAGACTACGAAGCTGCATCAGAAGGATTTCAGCCGCAACTACTATGGTCGTCCGGATTACGAAGAGGTGAAGGATTCCATCGAAATCGGTGGCAATCTGCTGCTGGGTGCCTATCTGATGGAGGTGACTTCGGATAATACCGGCATCGCTCCGCAGCGAGAACTCTTCTATGTCAGCAATCTGGCGGTGATGATTCAGCAGTTGCCTGATGATAAGCATCGCTATGTGGTGGTGAATGCTACCGACGGACAGCCTATCGCCGGGGCGAAGATAGAACTCTACGACCAGCGGTATGATTTCAAGACGAAGAAGGACAAGCGAATAGTTCATGCCCGCTTGACAACAGATGAGAACGGAGAGGCTTACTTCAAAAATGTGGATGGAATGGTGTTGATTTCTACCAACAATGACAAGTTTACGCCAGCCAGGGACATCTATCTTAGCCGTACCCGCTATTATGAGAAGAAGGATAATGAGACTAAATATCAGGTTTATACCGATCGTGCCATCTATCGCCCGGGGCAGAAGGTACATGCCTCAGCCATTTCCTATACTGTCAAGAAGGGGTTGGATGCCAGCGTGCCTGGAAAGAGTATGGAACTGAAGTTTGTCCTGAGTGATGCCAACTGGAAGCAGGTGGCAGAACAGAAGGTTACGACCGATGAATATGGTACGGCTTCGGTAGATTTCGAACTCCCGAAGGAGGGAAAGACAGGACAGTATTCCATCTCCGTGAATGGTACAGCAAGCAAATATTTCAGAGTTGAGGAGTATAAGTGTCCTACCTTCGAGATTACCTTCCCGAAGGTGAATGAGAAATATAACTGGGGCGATACTGTAGTGGTGAAGGCTTCAGCCAAGACCTATGCCGGAGTGCCGGTGCAGGGTGCCAAGGTGGAGTATCTGGTGACTCGCAGAAACCAACTCTGGTGGTGGGGCGCAGGCTCTGCCGGACAGTTGGTGAAGACTGACAGTTGCGTGACTCGTGAGGACGGAACCTTCGACGTAGAGATTCCGCTGGAGGCTTCCTTGTCAGGAAAAGACGAGGCTGATATGAGCGAGTTCATGCGCATCGCCCGTTTCTTCAACTTCGAGGTCTCAGCCATCGTTACCGACATCAGCGGTGAGAGCCACGAGGGCGTGATGAGTCTGCCTCTGGGCACCAAGCCAACCATCCTCACGGTGAATCTTCCTAAGCGTATCGAAACAGACAGTCTGAAGACGGTGACCTTCGCTTACCGCAATGCCAGTGGTATGCCGATTTCTAGTAGGTTGAAATATCGAATTGATAAGGGCGAATGGAAGGATGCCGAGGCGAATGTATCGGTTTCTATCAAGGAATATGCTTCTTCTGCATCATCTGCCTCTTCTTCCCTCGTTTGGAAATCTGGCGTTCATCAGTTGGAGGCAATCTGCGGACAGGATACCCTGCAGCAGAAGTTCACGCTCTTCAGCATGAAGGATACCCATCCGGTGGAGCCAACTACCGAATGGTATTATCAGACGGCGAAGACTTTCCCTCGTGATGGCAAGCCGGTCTATATTCAGGTGGGCTCTTCGGAGAACGGAGCGCACATCGTATATTCCATCATCGCCGGCAACAAACTGCTGGAGAAGGGCGCCTGGGAGTTGGGCGACAGCATCGTGACTCTGCCTTTCACCTACAAGGAGGAATATGCGTCGGGCATCGTACTGAACTATAGTTTCGTGAAGCAAGGCAAGTGCTATACCCGAATGATGAGCATCGCCCGTCCTTTGCCTGAGAAGAAACTGAATATCGCCTGGAAGACCTTCCGCAACCGTCTGACCCCTGGACAGAAGGAGGAGTGGACGCTGAAGATTACCACCCCTGACGGCAAGCCAGCCAAGGCGCAGCTGATGGGCGTACTCTATGACAAGTCGCTCGACCAGATAGCCCCGCATTCCTGGAAAATGTCGCTCGGATTCAGCCAATGGTTGCCAAGCTGCTACTGGAAGCACAACCTCACTTTCCGTTCATCTTACTTGAATGGCGTTTATCCTACCAAGTATTATGACGAGAAGGGACTGGATGTGGATAAGTTTGATGGCAAATTCTTTAGCAATTATGCTTATATGCAAGCGGTGGAACTGAGCAAATTGGAACGTTCTTCTGGCGGAACCGTTGAGTCTGTTCGTGTTCAGAAAGACGAGCTGGTTCTGGAAGAAGGGAGAGTCATGAAAACTCGTGGGAGTAATATGATCCGTGTTGCAGCGCCTGCTCCATCTGCCAACAAGGTTTTTGATGTAGTAGAGGAGATGCCGCAGTTTGCCGGTGGTTCTGGCTCAAACGTAGAACAGTACCTTGACAAAGTGCAGGTGCGTGAAAATCTGAACGAGACTGCCTTCTTCTATCCTGCCTTGGAGAGCGACAACAATGGCAACGTAGCCATCAGGTTTACCCTGCCGGAGAGCGTGACTACCTGGAAGTTCATGGGATTGGCTCATGACAAGGAGATGCGCAACGGTTTGCTGGTGGATGAGGCTGTGGCTCAGAAGACCGTGATGGTGCAGCCTAACATGCCTCGCTTCCTGCGTGAGGGCGATAAGAGCACCATCGTGGTGAAACTCTTCAATACTTCCGACAAGAAGGTGAGCGGCAACACCCGTATGCAGATTCTTGACCCGGAGACCAACAAGGTGGTTTGGCAGAAGACACAGAACTACAGCATTGATGCCGAGGGCTCTGCTACCATCTCCTTTGATGTCCAGGGACTGAAAGAAGGCGTATATATTAATAAGGTGGTGGCTGCCGGTAATGGCTACAGCGATGGTGAACAGCACTATCTGCCGGTTTTGAGCAACCGTGAACTCGTGGTGAACACCCTGCCTATCACCCTGCATCAGAAGGGTGAGCAGAGCTTCGACCTGAGCAAACTCTTCCTGAACAAGGAGGGCAAGCAGGCGAAGGGTGCTGAAGAGGCAAAGGTAACCATCGAGTACACCAACAATCCTAGTTGGCTGATGGTGAAGGCGCTGCCAGCCATCAGTAATCCGGATGAGGAGGACGCCATCTCGCTGATGTCTGCCATCTATGCCAATACTATCACAAACCATGTACAGAAGCATCTCTCGCTGGAAAATCTCACTCAGGAGAGCATCCGCCTGCAGAATCAGGTGGAGAAGCTGAAGAAGTTGCAGAACCCTAACGGTTCCTTCTCCTGGTGGAAGGGAATGAAGGGCAGCCGGTATATGACTACATCGGTAGCCGAAATGATGGTTCGATTGAATGCCATCGCAGGTGTGCAGAAATCAACCGCCCGGATGCTGACTTCCGCCATCGATTATCTCTCCTGGCAAACAGCACAGGAAGTAAGAGAAATGAAGAAGCAGGAGGAGAAAAAGCAGAAGGTGAATCCTAGCGAACAGGCGCTGCATTATCTCTACATCCTTTCGATGGATGGCAGAAAGATGAAGCAGAATCTGGAGCAGGATAAGGCTTATCTCCTGGACAAGCTGTCGAAGATGACCGGTGATTTCTCCATCTATGGCAAGGCGCGTGCTGCCGTGGTACTCGCCAGAAACAGCCAGCAGAATGCTGCTTACCGCGAGAAGGCAGGCGAATATCTGCAGAGCGTGAACGAATATGCCGTTTACCGCGAGGAGATGGGCCGCTACTACGATACCCGCAAGGCACTCTACAGCTGGAGAAACTATAAGATTCCTACCCAGGTATCCGTGATAGAGGCGATGCAGATGCTGAAGCCGAACGACAAGCAAACCATCGAGGAACTGCAGCGCTGGCTCCTGATGTCGAAACGCACCCAGGTTTGGGATACGCCAGTGAACACCGTTGACGCCGTCTACGCCTTTATGAAGGGCAATGAGAGCAACTGGAGCAGGAAGGCTGAGAATGCCGTGCTGAAACTGGATGGCAAGCTGCTGCCGATGCCGCAGGATTCCACTACTTTGGGCTATGTGAAGATCGAAAGACCGGGCAAGGCATCTAAGCTGAGCATCGACAAAAAGAGCGATTATACCAGCTGGGGAGCTGTCTATGCAGAGTTTAAGCAGCCTATCAGCGAAATCGGTTTCATGGAGTCGGGCATCAAGGTGCGCCGTGTCATCGTTCCAGCTGAATCTGATAGCAAGGGCAATGCGCAGGTAGGCGAGAAGGTGAAGGTAACGCTCCTCATCACCGCCGACCGCGACTACGACTTTGTGCAGATTACGGATAAGCGTGCGGCATGCCTGGAGCCGGTTAACCAGTTGAGCGGTTATCAGTGGGGCATAGGCTGCTATGTTTCTCCAAGAGACCATGCAACAAATTTCTATTTCGATCGTTTATCTAAAGGTAAGCACATCGTAGAAATGGAGTATTACGTGGATAGAAAGGGCGACTATCAGAGCGGAACTTGCATCGCTGAGTGTACCTACAGTCCGGAATTTGGTGGTCGCACAGAGACCTATGAATTGAAAGTTAATAATTGATAGTTAAAAGTTTATAGATTGATAATTTAAATAGAATAGTATGAAATGGATGAATATATGGATGCTCTCAGCGCTGTTGGCGCTGCCTGCATCAGCACAGAAGATTACAACCCAGCACGAGGTGGTAGACTGCGGACAGGTGGTGTTCCACAAGCCTGTAACTGCCGAATTCGTGCTGAAGAATGACGGGCACAAGCCGTTGGTTATCAACAATGTATTGAAAAGCTGCGGATGTACGGAGGTAGATTATCCGAAGACGAGCATAGCTGCCGGCGAAAGTTTCGTCATCAAGGCGGTATACGATGCCAAGCAGATGGGTACTTTCACCAAGCAGGTTTGCCTCTATACCAATGCGGATGAAGAGCCGTTCATCCTCTCTATGAGGGGAAGGGTAGTGGGCAGCGTAGTAGATTTCGCTGGTTCTTACGATGAGATGCTGGGTGTCATCAAGAGTGATGCCCAGGAGGTGGAGTTTGATGACGTGAACCGTGGCGACCGTCCGGTTCAGCGCATTCATATCTTCAATCCTACCGACGAAGTGCTGGAGCCGGTAGTGATGCATCTGCCATCCTATCTTCATGCTTTCGTATCGCCTTCCAAGGTGGCTCCGCGTCATTCTGCCGAAATCAGTTTCGTGCTGGATTCCAAGAAACTGCGCGACCTGGGCTTGAACCAGACATCGGTTTATCTCGGTGAGCGTCCTGGCGATAAGATTGCGCCTGAGAAGGAAATCGTGGTATCAGCCGTTCTTCTTCCTGGTTTCGAAAACATGACTCCAGCCAAGAAGGCACTGGCTCCGAAGATAGAGATGTCTGCCACCGATCTCAATCTGGGTAGTTTCAATGGAAAGAAGAAGCTGAAAGGTGAGATTCTAATTACCAATAAGGGTAAGTCGGAACTGGATATCCGCAGCATGCAGATGTTTACGATGGGCTTGCAGGTGAAACTGAAGAAGAGTAAGGTTCAGCCAGGAAAGACCGTTAAGATGAAGGTGACGGCTGTGGCTGCCGACTTGAAGAAATCGCGTGTCAGACACCCTCGTATCCTCATAATTACGAATGACCCTGACCATGCTAAGGTGGTGGTGAAGATTTATGTACAATGATTTAAAAATGAATATCGTGCAGATAGAAATAGATAACGGCAGTGGGTTCTGCTTTGGCGTAACCACTGCCATCAAGAAAGCTGAAGAGGAGTTGGCTAAGGGCGGTAAACTTTACTGCCTGGGCGATATTGTGCATAACGGTATGGAGGTGGAGCGCCTGCATGAAGCGGGACTCATCACGATAGACCATGAGCAGATGGAGGAACTGCAGGGCGTAAAGGTCTTGCTCCGTGCTCATGGTGAACCGCCTGAAACTTATGCCCTTGCTGAGCGAAATAACATTGAAATCATCGATGCTACCTGTCCTGTGGTGCTCCAGTTGCAGCGCCGCATCAAGAAGCAGTATGTCAACAATCCGGAGGCACAGATCGTGATTTTCGGCAAGAACGGGCATGCTGAGGTGCTCGGACTGGTGGGGCAGACGGAGAGTCATGCCATCGTGGTAGAGAAGTTTGAGGATGTGAAGCAGCTGAAGGAAACCGGTCAGCTGGATTTCTCTAAAGATATCTATCTTTACTCCCAGACTACCAAGAGTCTCGATGAGTTCCACCGCATCATCGAATATTGCCAGGAGCATATTGTTGAGGGCGCTGTCTTCAAGAGTTTCGATACCATCTGTCGTCAGGTGGCTAACCGCATGCCTAACATCGCTGCCTTTGCCAGCAAGCATGATGTCATCCTCTTTGTGAGTGGCAGAAAGAGTTCGAACGGCAAGGTGCTTTTCAAGGAATGCAAGAGCGTGAATGCCAACAGCTACCAGATAGAAAGTGCTGACGAAATAGATATGAACTGGTTCAAGGATGTGGAAACGGTAGGTATCTGTGGTGCTACCAGTACGCCGAAGTGGCTGATGGAAGAGTGCAAGGATAAGATTATCAAGGAAAACTCTGCTCTTTTGTAATAAGAGTTAAAATATTGATTATCAGCTATTTGATATACTTGGTACGGTGTTTCGCCGTATCAATGGTAGAGGGTAGTTTTATCGTTGATTGAAAAACTTAATATGCTGGTTATTAATTAGTTAACCCATTTGACGTTGTGTTTTACAACGTCAAATGGGTTTATCTTTTATAAACTGTCTGAAAATAAAACAGGTGATAAATCTTCTCCCGAAGACCTATCACCTTCAAAAAACAGTAATTAACTCAAAATTTATAATCTATATCATTACTACCTTGTTAATATGGTTGCAAAGATACTAAATTGAAGTTTTTTTTCAAAATCTTTTCATCGAATAAAATAAATTTATCGGCAAAAGTAGTATATTTAACGTATTTTTGCATTAATAACCCGGCAGTCTCTTCTCTGTAGCTTATTCTGCTATTGCTTTTTGATATTGTTCCATCAGCCATGCCTTCTGTTCAGAAATGGTCATGTTGCTGTTGTCGAGCGTGATGGCATCATCTGCTTTTCTGAGTGGGGAAGTCTCGCGGTGGCTATCGATATAGTCGCGCTCCTCTACATTCTTCAGAATCGCATCGAAGTCGGCTGGCATTCCTTTCTCCTTCAGTTCATCGAAACGGCGCTGTGCTCTCACCTGCGAACTGGCTGTTACGAAAATCTTCAGTTCGGCATTAGGGAACACGGTGGTACCTATATCGCGACCATCCATCACGATACCCTTGTCTTCGCCCATCTTCTGCTGCTGTTCTACCAGCGCCTCTCTGACGAAAGGAACGGCGGCAATCGGACTAACGTGGTTGGAAACCTCTAACGAACGGATTTCCTTTTCTACCAGTTCGCCGTTCAGATAGCAGTCTGGGCGACCGGTTGTTGCATTAAACTTGAATGAGATGCTGATGTTCTTCATCTCCTTTTGCAGTTCTTCAGTCTTTACGGCTCCATCTGCTTCGAAGAGCTGATGACGCAGCGCATAGAGGGTTACCGAGCGGTACATGGCGCCCGTATCTACATAAACATAACCTATTTCCTTGGCAAGATCCTTTGCCATCGTACTCTTACCGCAAGAAGAGTATCCGTCTATTGCTATTGTTATTTTCTTCATAATTTCGAACTAACTTTAATGTATAATTTATAATCTGTAACTTACGTTCAGCATGAGACTGTTGCTACTGACGTGATATTTGCCGTAGGCAACGTTCAGATGGAAGCGCTCCAGGTTGATACCGCCACCCACAGAGAAACCGGCTCCATGACTGCTTTCCTCATCTTCTGAGGTGCTGATTTTCATCTCGTTGGCTCTCCGGAAGTTGTAGCCGGCACCTATCCACAGGCTCTCCGAAAGCAGAATGTCGGCACCTACTACGGCATGATCACGAAGACTGCTGTCCCAATGGTTCAGGTTGACCAGTGTGGCTGATACCCTGAACGGTGTGTTGGCGAAGCGTTTCGTCACACCCAACTGCAGGTCGATCGGCATCTTCTCATATTCATTGTCGTAAGCTTTCAGCTGTCCACCCAGATTCTTTGCCGCACATGAAACCGACCATTCCGTTTCCGGGTCGTAATAGTTGATGCCCAGATCCACTCCCACAGCGATAGAATTGTAATCGCCAATATACGAAGTGATGAATTTGGCGGCAATACCACCCGCAAACTTTTCACCGAGCATATAAGAGAAGTAACCCGCAACGGCAATGTCCTTTGCCGAGAACTCACCCATCTGGATGTTGTTCTCATCCGTCTCTTTCATCTTGCCGTAGTCAACAAGCTGAGCCGAAACAGCCCACGAAGCCTTGTCGTTGACAATACGGTTGAAACTAGCCGAGGCAGTGTTCACCCCCGACATATAGTTCATATAATTGAGATTGACCGTCTTGTCGTTTACTGATGACAGGAGAGCCGGATTATGGAATATGAGTGCCTCATCATCTTCTATCAAGGTGATGTTGTCGCCACCCAGAGCAGCTGCGTGAGCACTCACCGGCAAGCGAAGGAAATTATACCCCGTTTGGCTCTCTTGAGCATCAATAATTGTCGCAAAAAGCGTCAATATTGCGGAAATTACATATTTTTTCATTTAAATTTTCTAATTCTTTGGCAAAGATACTGCTTTTTTCAATAATAAGAAGTAATTTTGCAATGTTTTCGTAGGAAATAACGATTTTAAACGGTTTTTATTGTGGAAATTAAGAAATCAAATAGCGCACAACTGGAAGATAAGCGGGTTACATTTTTTCTGCTGGGGTTGCTGCTGGCTTTTACTTTCATCTTCGTAGGACTCCAATATCAGAGAGGTCCGCAGGGAGATGATGACTTGTCGGAATCGATGGAAGATCTCTCACAGGATCTGGAAATGTCAGCTCGTCCCGACCAGAAAGATATGGTGAGTGCAGAGGCTGTTTCGGCTCCTGCTTCTAAGTCAATTACTCAGGAAGTGAAGGCTGCCGAGCAACAGACTCAGAAGGCACCGCAGAAAATCAGTTCTACAACCAGCGAACTGGTTATCGGCGACGGCTCGGGTGTAGTGGATGGAGCTGAGGTGAAGGAAGCGGCTCCTGAAACTCCTATTGAGAATCCGGGAGCTGAGGCTCCTATCAAACTGACCGTCGTGCAGAAGATACCGCAGTTTCCTGGTGGCTGGTCTGCCTTCATGCAGTGGCTTACCAAGAACCTGAAGTACCCTGTAGCTGCCCAGAAGAGTAAGATTCAGGGAACCGTAGTGGTATCCTTTATCGTAAACAAGGATGGAAGTGTTGCCAATATCAAGGTAAGCACTTCGGTAGATTCATTGCTCGACAACGAGGCTTTGAGGGTGATGAAGATGATGCCGAAGTGGAAACCGGGCATCGATAAAGGCAAGGTCTGTCGCACGATGATTGCCATCCCGGTAGTGTTCCAGCTATAAATTATAAATTGTTCATTGTAAATTATACATTATAAATTATACATTATTATGAAGACAGCAGATGAAATTTTAAGCATGGTAAATGAGTTTCTGGCTAATTTGCCTTACGAAAGAAAGCCAAAGTCTCTTTATGAGCCTATCAGATACGTTCTTTCTATGGGTGGCAAGCGTATTCGTCCTACGCTCATGCTTCTGGGCTACAATCTTTTCAAGGACAATCCTGAGAAGATTCTGATGAATGCCGTTGCCCTGGAAACTTATCATAACTATACTTTGCTGCATGATGACCTGATGGACAATGCTGATTTGCGTCGCGGTCATGAAACGGTTCATAAGAAATGGGATGCCAATACGGCAATCCTTTCGGGCGACAGCATGCTCGTTCTGGCTTATGAGCGTATGGCTCAATGTGATGAAAAGCATCTTGCCAAGGTGTTGAAACTCTTTACTTCCACTGCCCTGGAAATTGGTGAAGGTCAGCAGTTTGATATGGAGTTTGAAAACCGTAACGATGTGAAGGAGGAGGAATATATCGAGATGATCCGCCTCAAGACCAGCGTACTCCTGGCTTGTGCCTTGAAGATGGGTGCAATCTTTGCCGATGCTTCTGATGAGGATGCAGAGAACCTGTATAAGTTTGGCGAGCAGATAGGATTGGCGTTCCAGTTGCAGGATGATTACCTCGATGTTTACGGCGATACCAAGGTGTTCGGTAAGGAGATTGGTGGCGATATCACATCTAACAAGAAGACGTATATGCTCATCAATGCCTTCAACCATGCCAACGACGCTCAGCGTGCAGAACTGCAGAAGTGGGTGGATGCCGAGGAGTTCGACCGCAAGGAGAAGGTGGCTGCCGTTACCCGTCTCTACAACGAGATGGGTATCGACAAAATGGCGCAGGATAAGATAGCTTATTATTTCGAGCAGAGCAAGAAGTATCTGGATGCCGTGAATGTGCCTGCTGAGCGTAAGGAGGAATTGGCAAAGTATGCTCAGAAAATGATGAAGCGACAGTACTAATTTCAAAGTTCAATGTTCAAAGTAATAGATACACATACGCATTTCGATGCGGAGGAGTTTGATGAGGATAGGGCGGAGGCTTTCGCCCGTGCCAAGGAAGCGGGGGTAAGCAAGGTGTTCTTGCCTGCCATCGATGTGAAGACCACACATGCGGTACTGGCATTGGCTAAGGAATATCCGGGCTATGCTTATCCGATGATTGGTCTGCATCCTGAAGAGGTGAAGGCTGACTGGAAGGAACAGCTGGCTGAACTCCGAAAGATACTGGAGGAGCATCGCATGACCGGTAATGCCTGTCAGAAGGGTGGTTCTCCTCAGTTTTCAGACTTGATTGCTATCGGAGAGGTAGGACTTGATTATTACTGGAGCCGTGAGTTCGAAAACGAGCAGCTCGAGGCTTTCGAGGAACAGGTAAAATGGTCGGTAGAAACCCAGCTCCCGCTGATGATTCATTGCCGCAAGGCTCAGAACGAGATGGTGCATCTGCTCAAAAAGTATGAGAAGGAACTGCCGGGTGGCGTCTTCCATTGCTTTACGGGCAACCAGAAGGAAGCCGAAGAACTGCTCTCCTTCAATAAGTTTGTTTTGGGCGTCGGTGGCGTATCTACTTTCAAGAGCAGTCATCTCAGAGAAGACCTTCCGGCTGCAGTTCCGATGAATCGCATCATCCTGGAGACCGACAGCCCGTATATGGCTCCCGTCCCTTATCGTGGCAAGCGCAACGAGAGCGCTTTCGTGATAGAAGTGCTTAAGACTCTGGCGAAAGCCTACGGAGTGAGTGAGGAGGAATTCGCAGAACAGACGAATAAGAATGTTGAAAGCGTCTTTCACCTATGAAATAATAAAAATTATAAGCTTAATATTAAAACCAACTATTCATTATGACTAGAAAAATGTTGATGGCAGCCCTCCTGATGGCTGCATTTGCACAAGGCACTCAGGCACAAGACCTGAGCGGCCAGCGTTCTGAGAAGCAGGACGTACACATGATTCCTGGTAAGAAACTGGATCATCACGGACTCATCGTGAGTCCTACACCACATCTCCTGAATGTGGATGCTGCTAACCGACTCGACCTGCAGAAGGGTGTCAAGGTAATCGACAAGAAAGGTAAGTTTGCGGATGATGTGAAGTTCCTGACCGCTAACGCCAAGGGCATTCGCCTGACCATCGATTTCGGTGAAAAACTTGCAGCTAAGGCTGGTGTGAAGCCGGTATCGGGTGCTTACAGCCTGAAGGCTGATGCCAAGGGTATCCAGATTGTGGGATACGACGAGCGTGGTGCATTCTATGGCTTGCAGACCTTGCGCCAGATTGTAAACAGCGAGATGGCTAAGGGCCAGATGCCTTATACCACTTGCAACGACTACCCTGATCTTCCAAACCGTGGTGTGGTAGAGGGCTTCTATGGTGAGCCTTGGTCTCATCAGGTGCGTCTTTCCCTCATCGACTATTATGGAAAGAACAAGATGAACACCTATCTCTATGGTCCAAAGGATGATCCTTATCACAGCTGCCCTAACTGGCGCTTGCCTTATCCAGAGAAAGAGGCTAAGAACATCAGCGAACTCGTACAGGCTTGCCGTCGCAACCGTGTAGATTTCGTATGGGCTATCCATCCAGGACAGGATATCAAGTGGAACGAGGAAGACTATCAGAACCTGGTTCACAAGCTCGACTTGATGTACGACCTCGGTGTGCGTTCTTTCGCCATCTTCTTTGATGATATTTCCGGCGAGGGTGCCAACCCAGTCAAGCAGTCTGAACTCTTGAACCGCCTGACTAAGGAGTTTGTGAAGGCTAAGGGTGATGTGACTCCGCTTGTGATGTGTCCTACCGATTATACCCGTCTCTGGGCGAATCCAAAACCAACCGGTTCTCTGGCTATCTTCGGTAATACCCTCGATCCATCTATCAATGTATTCTGGACAGGTGATGTGGTATGTAGCGACTTGACCCGCGAGACGCTCGACTGGGTGAACTCCCGTATCAAGCGTCCTGCTTACTACTGGTGGAACTTCCCTGTAACCGATTATGCACGCCATATCATCATGCAGGGTCCTACCTATGGTTTACAGACCGACCTGACCAACAAGGATCTCTGCGGTTTCGTGAGCAACCCGATGGAGCATGGAGAGGCTTCCAAGCTGGCTCTCTATGGTGTAGCCGATTATACCTGGAATATCGCCAACTATAATCCGCTCGACAACTGGGAGCGTGGTCTGGTAGATCTTACTCCAGAGGCACACGAGGCTTATCGCACCTTCGCCATGCACTCATGCGATACAGAAACCGGTTATCGCCGTATCGAATCCTGGGAAACCAAGAGCTTCCGCATCGACAACTTTACAGATGCTGAGTTCAATGCCCTGCAGAGCGAGTTTGTAAGAGTGAAGAATGCACCTGCTCAGATGGAGGCAAACTGCAAGAATGCCCTGCTGATGAAGGAACTCCGCCCATGGCTCACAGAGTTTGGCAAGTTGGGCGACCGTGGCTTGAAGACCATGCAGCTCATCAAGGAATACAAGGCTGGTAATGACCAGGCATTCTGGGATGGCTATGTCAACAACCGTATGAGCAAGGAAGATGTGGCTGCTTACGAGAAGCATAAGTCTGGAACCATGGTATTGCAGCCATTCTATGAGCAGTCTATGGATGATATGGCTTCTGGTTTCTTCAAGAAGTTGACTGGCAAGGTGCCTGCCTTCTATAAGGGTATCGGTACTTACGCCACCTTGAGAACTACCCAGAGCAAGGCGATGTTTGACAATGATTCTACTACCTATTATACATCAGGTAATGGTCAGAACACTGGCGACTGGATTGGTGCAGACTTAGGTTGTGTTCGTTCTGTTTCTGAGGTAAGAATCCTTCAGGGTCGTAACTCTGTAGATGATGTGGATTACTTCGACAACACCGTTTTGGAGTATTCTCTTGACAAGAAGGAGTGGAAGGCGCTGACCGGTGAGTTGAAGAAGCAGTATATCATCAACTGGAAGACCGATTCTCCTGTTGAGGCTCGTTATATCCGCATCAAGAAGTTGAAGTCTGACAAGCGCAACTGGGCTGCAGTTCGTACCTTCGAGGTGAACCCAACTACTCCAGAGCATTTGAGCTTCCCTGTTGAGGCAGGCAATCTGCAGGCAGCGATGTATGGTTTCGATGAGAACCCTTGCACCTCATTCACCAACGAGGGCACCCTTACCATGGGTGTAGAGAAGGATGTAAAGGGTTACACCCTGCTGTTGAAGTTGGCTCCAGGCAAATCATTGGTATGTCGCCAGCTGAATGCCAAGGGCAAGGTTTTGGCAACCATCAACATCGACCAGTCATTCTGCAAGATAGAATTGGTGAAGAAGGCTGCCAAGCTTCAGCTGGATGGTTCAGCCGAAATCTTCGAGATCATTCCTGAAAAATAGAATTTACACTATACCGCTAGGCGTCTACCGCTAGACGCCTAGCGGGTTTACGCTCTTGTATTTTCGTTAAAGAAATGTAAAAAGCAAACGAATATGTGGCTTTTCGAATAAAAAGTGATAATTTTGTACTCCGAAACTGGAAAGGTGCTCGAGTGGCTGAAGAGGCACGCCTGGAAAGCGTGTAACCGGCAAAACCGGTTCGGGGGTTCGAATCCCCCTCTTTCCGCTTTTATATATATAATAAAGTATATGAAGAAAAATACAGCTATTGCACGTTTTGCAATATTGGTTTTCACATGGATGTGTTCTCTGCCTATGATGGCTCAAGAAGAGAACATGGGATTTCATCAAGCTCTTAAGACAAAGTTTATAGAGGGTAATGCGGGATTTATGTCTCTCGTTGCCATCGCCCTCATCGTGGGTATGGCTTTCTGTATCGAGCGCATCATCTATCTGAGTCTCTCTGAAATCAACGCCAAGAAGTTGATGCAGAATATCGACCAGAAGGTGGCGGCGGGAGATGTGGAAGGGGCTAAGGCGCTCTGCCGGAATACCCGCGGACCGGTGGCTTCTATCTGCTACCAGGGTTTGATGCATATCAGCGAGAGTCTTGATGACATCGAACGCTCGGTAAGCGGATATGGTACCGTTCAGGCGGCTAACCTGGAGAAGGGCTGCTCCTGGATCAAACTCTTTATCGCTATGGCGCCATCGCTCGGATTCCTCGGAACCGTGATTGGTATGGTCATGTCGTTCGATCAGATTCAGCAGGCGGGCGATATCAGTCCTACTATCGTTGCTTCGGGTATGAAAGTGGCGCTCATCACTACCATCTTCGGTATCATCGTAGCCCTCATCCTTCAGGTTTTCTATACCTACATCCTTTCTAAGGTGGAGCACCTGACAAGCCAGATGGAGGAGTCGGCGGTTACTTTAATGGATATTATTGCCAAGAATAAATAAACGAAGAGAGAAATGGTTAAATTTCAATTTTCAAAGCAGAAGACGAAGTCGGCCGAAAAGATATCGCAGCAGGTGTTCTATATCATGATAGGACTGGCGGTGCTGGTTTTCGGTCTGTTCTTTTTGGTAGGCTACGATTTGCCTTTCGAAGAGAACCCCGACTTTAATGCGCCTCTCTTTACCGATGTGCTCATCCTGCTGATGTGGCTCTTCCTGATAGGAGGTACGGGTCTGGCAGTCTTTTCGATGATCAGAGATTATCGCAGCAGCAAGTCGGAGGCTGTAGTGAATGGCATTCCCGTGCGTCGCATCTTCCGCATCACATGGATCGGAACTTTGGCAGTTTTGCTGCTTACCTTCTTTTTGGGCGGTTCTGCTCCGATGCTCATCAATGGCGAGAATTATGCCGACTGGCTCTGGCTCAAGCTTTCAGATATGTTTGTCATCACATCGCTCCTGATGCTGGTGGCAGGAATCGGTGCCGTCTGTTTCGGTGCCACACGTTATATTCGGAAGAAAAACTAAAGTGAGTGCTTTGGGCTCTCTATTCTATAAATAAGGATTAAATATGCTGATTAGAAGGAAGCAACACGAAACCCCGGGACTGAATACCACATCTACAGCCGACATCTCGTTCATGCTGTTGATATTCTTCCTTGTCACCACATCAATGGATGTGGATAAGGGACTGTTGCGCCAACTCCCTTCACCTGAACCGCAGAAGAAGGAACAGCAACATTCGGTGGTAGACAAGGCTAACCTCATGGCGCTGCGCCTGACGGCTGGCGATACGCTTTTGGTCAACGGTAAGCCGATGCAGGTGAGCCAGCTCAAGGAAGAAACCATCCGCTTTGTACACCGGCTGGGCAAGAAACATCTCATCTCTATTGAGAGTGACCGCGATGCCGACTATAATCTCTATTTCCAGATGCAGAATCAGCTGATGGAAGCATATAGCCAGCTACGCAACGAAACAGCCCAGAAGAAATATCACAGGGATTATGCCCTCTTGAACAATGACCAGAAAGAACAGGTGCGCAACATCTGTCCGCAGCGCATCACAGAGTCGTATGCCAACGCAATGACTCAAACCGACCAGCGTGTTGATGCCAATGCTGAAGAAAAGCAAGGGGAAGAAAATTCGGCAGAAACAGCTACTGAACAGCAGAAAGGAGGTAAACAATGATGAATTTTCATAAGAAATCGCATGAAGTGCCAGGGTTGAATACATCTTCTCTGCCAGACCTCATTTTCTCCGTACTGTTCTTCTTTATGATTGTTACCCACATGCGCCAGGTTACCTTGAAGGTAGACTGCCGTTTGCCACAAGGTAAGGAACTCACCCGCCTGACCAAGAAATCGGCGGTGAGCCATATTTATATAGGTAAGCCAACCAAAGAGATGCAGGCAAAGTATGGTACCGGTACCCAGATTCAGTTGAATGACAAGTTTGCTTCGGCTCCCGAAGTGATGGATTACATTTCGGCAGAAAAGAAGCGTATGTCACCGGAAGACCAGAAGCTGATGACCGTATCAATCAAAGCAGACCAAGAAACAAAGATGGGTGTGATAACCGACGTAAAGCAGGCTTTGCGCCAGGCAAAAGCACTAAAAATCAGTTATTCTGCCACAGAAAAAGGAAAATAATATTAATTTATCATGTTTTTCTCTTAAAAAATTGCTTTTATTAATTTTTTGTATTATCTTTGCAAGCAAATTATTAGTATTATGTCAAAACAAATTTTAGATTCATTAGATAGGCAGATTCTGAAGCTGATTTCTCAGGATGCCCGTATTCCATTTTTGGAAGTGGCACGCGCTTGCAACGTGAGCGGTGCTGCCATTCATCAGCGTGTTGCTAAACTTACAAATCTTGGTATCATCAAGGGTTCACAATTCATCATTGACCCAGAAAAGATAGGTTACGAAACTTGTGCTTATATGGGACTCTATCTGAAGGAGCCTGAGAAGTTTGACCAGGTTGTAGAGGAGTTGAAGAAGATTCCTGAGGTTGTAGAGTGTCACTATACTACAGGTGGTTTTGATATGTTTATCAAGATTTATGCGCTGAACAACCACCATCTCCTGGAAATCATCCATGATAAGTTGCAGCCATTGGGATTGTCTCGCAGCGAGACCATCATCTCTTTCAATGCATCTATCAACCGTCAGCTTTCTATGCAGGATCTCAAGAGTTTCAACGATGATGAAGAGGAAACTGATGAGGAGGCTGCAGCAGAGAAATAAGATATAAAAAGAAAAAAAGCAGCAGCTCCCTGCGGGATTACTGCTTTCTATAAAGGGTGAGGAATGTGAACGGTAAGCCGTTTTCATTCCTCATTTCTTTTTCTGTCACTTCCCATTCTGCCGGATTGATTTCCGGAAAGAAGGTATCGGCATGTTCAGGTTCCTTTTCTACGATTGTGAGATAAAGCTTGTCTGCAAAAGGCAAAGCCTGTTCATATATGCTGGCTCCTCCGATGATGAAACATTCATCTGAAGCTTCTTTGCTTCCAACCTCTTCTTTGTTTCCAACCTCTTCTTTCCTTGCTGCCAGCGCTTCTTCCAGAGAGTTGCATACTTCGCACCCTGTTATCTGTTCTCTTGTCTTCGAGATAACAATATTACGACGGTTGGGCAAGGCTCCGTTAGGCAGCGACTCAAATGTCTTCCTGCCCATGATGATCGTATGTCCGGTTGTGAGCATACGAAATCGGGTCATGTCCGATGGGATGGCGTAGAGCAACCGGTTCTTGTACCCGATAGCTCTATGCACTTTGGATATACAGGCGATGATGCTGAGCATTTTTTATTTAGAATGTTAAGTGTTAAATGTTGAATTATTCATTCTTGCTGTAAACTGTTAACTATAAACAGCTCTCCCGTCCCGTGGCTGCTCTTGATCTTCCACTCCTGCGGATAGAGGTTGTTGGCACGGTTGCCAATGTTCTTTTCCCAGCCTATCGGAACCTGTCTGTAGGTTATCAGAACATACCCCTTAGGCGTATCGGCAGGCAGATTCACAGCCTCCTTGCGAAGGTAGCGGATGGCATCATCGTAGGATAACTCCACCTGTGGGAAGTGATCTTTGTTGAGCATCGTAGAGAGAGCGAGAGCCTGGTCGGGAATGAGACCCTTTCCCTTGTCTGTTCCCAGTTTCACACCTGCATGCAGCACCTTCAGGTTCTTTTCAGACTGGTTGTAGATGTCTTTCCATCTGCCCGGAATGGCGTAAACCGTCTCGTTGCTCTCTGCAGGCATCCATTCCGTATCAGCCTTCAGCCAGCCGTCCGGAATCTCCGGTCCCTTTCCTTTAACCACCTTCTTGTCTTTCTTCTTCTTATCCTTCCTGTTCTCCTTGGCTGGTGAGCCGGCTTCCCATTCGCCCTCTTTCTTCAGAATCGCCATAAACAGACCTTCGCCTCGCGAAACGCCAGGAATGAACCGGTAAACCGGGAAGTCGGTGCCCGTGAGGTTGCGGGTGATGTTCCATGTATCTTCTACACCCTCCAGTGCCATCACTTCAGCGCCAAGTTCTTCGCATATCCAGTCCACGTTCTCCTCATCTTCGTGCGCATTGAAGGTGCAGGTAGAGTAAATCAGGATACCGCCTGGCTTCAGACAGTTCCAGATATCCGATACGATTTCGCGCTGCAGCTGCCAGCAGTTGTTCACATTCTGGGTACTCCATTCGCCGATAGCCCCTTCATCTTTGCGGAACATTCCTTCGCCGGAGCAGGGAACATCGGTAAGAATCACATCAAACTGCAACTTAGATTTCTTGTAATCGCGGGGATAGTTGTTGGTAACAATCATATCCGGATGACCGAACTTCTGTACGTTTTCGGCAAGAATCTGTGAGCGGGTGCGCATCGGTTCGTTGCTGAAGAGCAGACTCCCTTCCGGCAAGGCAGCTCTTACGGCAGTCGACTTTCCGCCAGGGGCAGCACAGAGATCCAGCATCATCACCGGTTCTTTTACGTACTGTCGGATAGCCATATCTACAAACATAGATGAGGCTTCCTGTACATAATATAAGCCGGCATGCAGCAGCGGATCGAAGGTGAATCCGGGACGCGTAGAGAGATAACGTCCGGTTTCCGGACACCAGGGAATCGGTTCGCCATCAGCATCCTTGCATTTAAAAGGATTGATGCGGATACTGGTTGGTGCCTCCTCTTCAAGGATAGCATGCTCCAGACGCTGATACAGCTTTTCGCCCATCAGTGCCTGCGTATATGTTCTGAAATCTTCAGGTAATGTCTTCATTCTGTTTCTTTTTCTTTAATTTGTTTGCAAAAATAAGAAATTTTTCGTTTCTTTGCAACTAAATCGCGAAGAGATGCGTCTAAGAAGCAGAAATTTTTCAAATAACAAGGTAAAACAGTAAAAAATAATGATATGAAGAAAGCAATATTGGCATTAGCGCTCGTTATGAGCATCGGAGCCACCCAAGTGTCTTTGGCGTCTTCTGCTCCAAAACATCGTTATCATCCAACTACCCAACAGGTAGATTCAAAGGCTGCTCCTGCATCTGCCGCACAGCCATCTGCTTCGAAGGATAAAGACGACGAGGCGTTGGAGGCTTATTCTGATACAACCAGTACAGATTCGGCCAACTATGATGATTATGATGAGAATGATAATAAGTCTGTTCATTCTAGATACAGTTTAGACAACTATGATGATCTGTTCGATTTCATCGGTTCGGTATTTGGTGGCGGAGCGCTGGCTGTTATGATCATCTTCTGTATCATCTTCGGTCTGCTGTTTGTCTTTGCTCCGCTGATCATCGTATTTCTGGTTATCAGATATCTGATTCGTCGCCACAACGACCGGATGAAACTGGCGGAGATGGCGATGGAGAAGGGCATCAATGTTCCGGAAAGCGACCGGCCGATAGACAAGCTGAGCGATGAGTATCTGGTAAAGCGTGGATTGAGAAATGCCTTCCTGGGAGCCGGTTTGTGCGCCATGTTTGCCTGGTGGGATGCTGATTTCCTGGCTGGCATCGGAGCCCTGGTCTTCTTCTATGGATTGGGACAGACCCTCATAGGTTCGCTTCCAGCCATCAAGGATTGGTGGAGAAACCGCCATGGCGATCAGGGCACAGGTTATAATGGAACTCCGGTATAAAAATCAAACAACAATTATTAGTTAATATATAGTGGAAAAGTTATCCGATATTTCTCTCGTCACGAAGGTGGTGATGCTTCATGACCGCAAGTCGTTCGACTTGCTGGTCAGGAAGTATCAGTCACCCATTCGAGGGTTCTTCCTACGGCAGACGCTGGGGGATGCGCAGCTGAGTGACGACTTGGCGCAGGATACCTTTGTGAAGGCTTATACCCATCTGTCGGGTTTCAGAGGTACAGCCAGCTTTTCCACTTGGCTTTATCGTATCGCCTATAATGTGTGGTATGATTATACCCGCAGTTATAAGGAAACGCAGGATATCGATACGCCGGCGGTTGCCCGACAGAATGCGCAGGGAGTGAATACCGGACTGAAGATGGATTTACTCAATGCCCTGCGGATATTGAGCGAGAACGAACGTACATGCATCACGCTGCAGCTGATGGATGGTCTCTCTATAGATAAGATTGCAGAGGTGACTGGAATGGCGCAAGGCACCATTAAGTCGCATCTCTCTCGTGGAAAACAGAAACTTGCAAGTTACTTAAAAAAGAATGGTTATGACCGATAAGATAAATGATAAGAAGTTGGAGAGCATGAAAGGGGAACCGTTGGACCCTCAGGATGAAGAACTCTTACAGATGTTCTTTTCCGATTGCCAGATGTCAGAGATTCCTGATGACGGATTCTCCGACAGGGTGATGCAGGCCTTGCCGGCTTTACCCGAAACTGGTACAGCGATGTCGCTGGTTAAGCGCCAGCGTCTGGAACATTTATGGACGGCAGCCTGTGTGGCAGCAGGCATCATCATAGCAGTAGTCTGTCAGGGATGGGAGCAGATTCAGGGATGGCTTTTCTCTATGAAGATAGATTTCCTCCTTTCCGGTTCGCGTGTTCTTACGCATGTGGCAGATTCCATCGCCAACTCTCAGAATCTCCTGATGGTGCTGGCTGGCTTCGTTGTCCTCATCATGGTTTGGGGATATAATGAACTGGCTGATGCACGTCAGTAGGCTTCTTCCCTGATATCAATTGTATGAATGATCAACTCTTTCTATTAGCAGAATAGTTTTTAGTGCTAATAGAAAGAGTTTTTTATTACTATAAATATCATCTTTATGCTCTTGAAATCTCCGTTCATCGACGCTGAACGGACATTCAACGTCGCTGAACGGGCATTCAACGTCGCTGAACGGACATTCAGCGTCGATGAACGAAGATTTAATATTGCTGAATATAGAAAAACAAATAGGTGCTGCTACTTTTTCAGTAGAGCACCTATGCTTATGATATTGGTTTCTAAAACAATTTATAGGTAGTGCGTAGCACTTTGAACTCGGTTCGGCGGTTCAGCTGGTTGCAGATTTCCTGATGCTCCTTGCTCTGCTTCAGGATAAATTCTTCGTTGAGCACATCGCCTTCCTTGAGCCAAGGATACTTCACGGTAAGTTTCTTGCGCACATTCTTCGGCTTCTCCTTGCCGTAGCCCACAGGGGTGAGGCGCTCTTTCTCTATGCCGTGTTTTATCAGATAGTCTACTACCGATTGGGCGCGGCGCAGAGACAGATGCTTGTTATATTCGCTGTTTCCCTTGTAGTCGCAATGGGCGCTGAGTTCGATGGTAACGTGCGGGTTCTCTTTCAGCAGCGTTACCAGCTGGTCGAGGGCTGTTGTACTGGCTTCGGTAAGGGTTGCCTTGTCGAAATCGTAGAAGATGTTGTCGATGAGTACAGGGGCTGTGATGGAAGCCAGCGGGAACTGGAGCACGTATTCCTTACTCTCTTTAGCTGAATCAACCCGAAGTTCTTCCTTGTGGTTGAGGTAGCCTTTGCAGGATGCCATCACCAGGTAGTCGACATGCGGATTGATAGGGAGGACAAACGAACCGTCGCCCTTGACGGATAGTTTCCTGTTCGTTCCGTCGTTGCCTACGATTCTGACCTCTGCGGCAGGCAGTTCATAACCGTCTTTCTCGTAAACCCATCCCTTCATTGTGGTAACAATCTCCGGATTCTCGAAGGAGTAGATATGATCGTAGCCTCTTCCGTCTTTTCTGTTAGAGCAGAAGAAACCCTGGTTGTGGAGACCTTCGAAAGTCATTCCGAAGTCATCGGCTTCTGTATTCAGCGGATAGCCGGGGTGGTTGAGTTCATATTTCCGGGTGATGGAATTTACTTTGGCGATATAGATGTCGAGTCCGCCCATTCCCACATGACCGTTGCTGCTGAAGTAAAAGTCGCCGTTAGGACGGAAGGTAGGGAACATCTCATCGCCTGGTGTGTTGATAGGTTCGCCCAGGTTCTCTACGCCGCCCAGTCCGGCAGGAGTGATGCGCACTCGCCAGATGTCGAGACCGCCCTTTCCGCCCGGCATGTCTGATACGAAATAGAGCCATTCGCCATCAGGGGAGATGGCTGGATGGGCAAAACAGCTGAGTGTATCTTTGCTGATTTCCAGATTCGTAGGCTTGCTCCAGGCTGCATCCGAGCGGTTGGAGGTTACTATCTGGGCTAAGCGGGGCGAAGTGGGATCGGTGGCACACTGGGTGAGGTACATCTGCTTGCCGTCTGGGGTAAAGCAGCATGCGCCCTCTTCGTAGTCGGTGTTGAGACCGGTTCCGATGGCTTCCGGCTTGCTCCATTTGCCTTTGTCGTTCTTTTCAGAGAAGAAAATGTCGGCAGATTTCGTTCCCGTCACTCCGTTCAGGTCGCTGCCCTGGGCTTCGTTGCGGGTTGAGGTGAAATAGAGCTGACTGTTGTCATCGCTGAGGAACATTGGCGAATAGTCGTCTCTTCGGGAGTTGAAAACATCCATTCGCTTTACCTTGTACCGGCTTCCTTCCTTCTTCCAGACTGGGGCTTTCTGTGCCGATTCGAGTCCGTTCTTTACCAGCACGTTGTCGGGCATGGAATCGAGCAGAAATTCGAATTCCTTGGCAGCCTGTCTGTAACTTCCGTTCTTCAGGAGAAGCCGTGCGTAAGCCAGGCGGTCGTTGAGGTCTGCCTGCTTGTATCGGATGGCATTGCTGTAGGCAGCCAGTGCCTTCGGCGTACTGTTGATTTTATCATAGCAGCGTGCCATCTTCAGAGCCACCTTGCCCCGGGCAGCCCGCTCTTTGGTAGGTGTCTTGGTGTACACCTTTTTATATTGGGTTGCCGCATCGTAGTATTCGCCTAAAGAAAGATGCTTGTCTGCTTTCTTCAGGTTCTGTTCAATGCCGCAACTTATCAGAAAGAGGCAGCTGATTGCTGTTATGATTTGATAAAATCTTATTTGTTTCATATTGATTTACATCTGCGAGAATGGCTGACGATATTGGCAGCCTGCCTTCCAGTTGCTGCAGCCATAGGCGGTCTTGCCCTTGATGATGACGCCCTTTCCGCAGAGCGGACATGGTTTGCCAACCATTGGGTCGGCAGCTGGAGCCGGCTGAGCAGGAGCATTCTGAGAATCTGCATTCTGTGCTGCTGCCTTATCGGCTTTCTTGGCTGGAGCCTTTCGGGCAGCCGGTTTCTTGGCAGCCGGTTTCTTCTTGAGGTCTTCCTCTGTCATGATGGTCACTCTCCGGTTGCTGTTGTCTGACAACACATCGATGACAATCTTGTTGATCTGTTCTTTCAGTCCGTTGATGAAGTCGGCAGGATCGTAGGTCTTGTGCTCGATGTCGCGGAGCTTCTTCTCCCAGATACCGGTCAGTTCGCAACTCTTCAGCAGTTCCTCATGGATGGTGTCAATGAGTTCGATGCCTGTCGGGGTTGCCATCAGATTCTTGCGCTGGCGACGGATGTAGTGGCGCTTGAAGAGGGTCTCGATGATGCCGGCACGGGAGGATGGTCGGCCGATTCCGTTCTCCTTCAATGCAGCACGAAGTTCTTCGTCTTCTACGAATTTACCGGCTGTCTCCATCGCACGCAGCAGGGTTGCCTCGGTATAATACTTAGGTGGCGTGGTCCATTTCTCCGTCAGGGTAGGCTGATGTTCTCCCGATTCGCCTTTTGTGAAGGATGGGAGGGTTCTTTCTTCTACCACTTCCTTCTTGGCGCCGTTTCCTGAGTCTGCGTTTCCGTTGGCGTTATCTGCATCGTCGTCATCGGCATTCTTCGTATCCTTGGCATAGACTACTCGCCAGCCCGGTTCGAGAATCTCCTTACCGCTCACCTTGAACTCTATCTTCTCCGGTTTCGATCCGTCTTCGTTGATGACTTCGCCCAAAACGGTGGTGGTGGAGAATTTACAGTCCGGATAGAACACGCTGATAAAGCGCTTGGCGATGAGATCATAGACATTCGCCTCCATATCGGTGAGTCCGGTTGGCGGAACTCCGGTTGGGATGATGGCGTGGTGATCGGTTACCTTGCTGTTATCGAATACCTTCTTGCTCTTCGGCAACTTCTTGCCGGTGGCTGCGAGTTGCTGGATGAGTGGGAGATATTTCTGCTGACTGGCTATCTTTGCCTGGCTCACACCGTTCAGAATCTGCGGACATTTCGGATAGATATCGTCGGTCAGGAACTGGGTATCTACACGAGGATAAGTGGTGTACTTCTTCTCGTAGAGACTCTGGATGAGCTTCAGCGTAATATCGGCAGAGTAGGCAAACTTCTTGTTGCAATCTACCTGCAGTGAGGTGAGGTCGTAGAGATGAGGTGGCGCCTCGTTTCCCTTTTTCTTGCTTACATCCGTAACGGTGAAGGGTTTGCCGGCGATGGTGCTGAAAGCCTTTTCGCCTTCCTCCTTGCTGGTAAACTTGCCGCTGGTTGCCGTAAACTGGGTGTCGCGATAGATGGTGGCGAGTACCCAGTAAGGTTCGGAAACGAAGTTGTCGATTTCCTTCTGGCGGTTTACGATGAGGGCAAGGGTAGGGGTCTGCACCCGGCCGATGCTGAGCACCTGTCGGTTCTGACCGTATTTCAATGTATAAAGTCGGGTAGCGTTCATGCCGAGAATCCAGTCGCCGATGGCACGGGAAAGTCCGGCAAGATAGAGTGACTGGTATTCGGTCTGGTCTTTCAGTTCCTGGAAGCCCTGCTTGATGGCTTCATCGGTCATGGACGAAATCCACAGTCTCTTGACGGGGCATTTCGCCTGCGCTTTCTGCATCACCCATCTCTGGATAAGCTCTCCTTCCTGTCCGGCGTCACCGCAGTTGATGATGCTGTCGGCAGCCTGCATCAGTTTCTCGATGGTAGCAAACTGCTTCTTGATGCCTTCATCGTTGATGAGCTTGATACCGAATCGCTGTGGAATCATCGGCAACGCCGAAAGGCTCCAATGTTTCCACATCGGAGTATAATCATCCGGTTCCTTCAGCTCACAAAGGTGGCCGAAGGTCCATGTTACTTGGTAACCATTACCTTCCATATAACCGTCGCGTGCCGTGGTAGCCCCGATGATTCGGGCGATATCCTTAGCCACACTCGGTTTCTCTGCTATACAAACTATCATGTTTTATTCTTATTTCTGTTTGCAAAGGTACAATAAAATAATGAGAAAGCCATCATTTCAGCTCCTTTTTCTCATTGCCGGGAATAAAAAAAGCCCTGTAAGGCTTGGGCACAATCTAGAACTTGTGCCTTGCCTTACAGGGCGTATTTTATAAATATCTGCGTAATCTTCGCAATCTGCGTGAGATAAAAATTATTCCCGCGTGCGATTACTCGTACTCCTGCCAGCTCTTGATCTGAAGCTGATCCTGGCTCAATGTGCAGAATGCCTCGATGAAGGCTGAAGCCAGACGGGCATTGGTGAACAGAGGAATGTTGTGGTCGATGGCGCCACGACGGATTCTGTAACCATTGGTCAACTCACGCTTGGTGTGATTCTTAGGGATGTTGACGATGAGGTCGAACTTGTGGTCGGCAATCATCTGCATCACGTTAGGAAGATCCTTTTGGTCCTCATCAGGCCATCCTACGGCTGTAGCCTTCACGTTGTTCTCGTTGAGGAACTTCGCTGTACCGGCTGTAGCATAGATGGTGTAACCGTTCTTCACCAGCGCCTGTGCAGCATCGAGCAGAGAAGCCTTCTCCTTGGCACCACCGCTTGAAAGCATGATGCCCTTGTCCTTAGAAGGAATCTTGTAGCCGGTAGCAATCAATGAGTTGAGCAATGCCTCTTCGAAAGTATCACCTATACAGCCTACCTCACCGGTAGAACTCATATCCACACCCAAAACTGGGTCGGCGTTCTGCAAGCGGGCGAATGAGAACTGGGATGCCTTCACACCCATACGGTCGATATCGAAAGCAGACTTATCCGGTTTCTGATATGGAGCATCGAGCATGATGCGGGTAGCCGTTTCGATGAAGTTGCGCTTCAATACCTTGCTCACGAATGGGAACGAACGGGATGCACGGAGGTTACACTCGATTACCTTTACATCACGACCCTTAGCCAGGTACTGGATATTGAAAGGACCAGAGATGTTGAGCTCCTTGGCGATGGCACGTGAAATCTTCTTGATCTGACGGGCTGTAGCGAAGGAAATCTGCTGGGCAGGGAAGGTCATGGTGGCATCACCAGAGTGAACGCCTGCATACTCTACGTGCTCTGAAATACCATACTCTACAATCTCACCGTTCTGGGCAACACCATCGAACTCAATCTCGTTGGTCTCTGTCATAAACTGAGAGATAACTACTGGGTATTCCTTAGAAACCTCAGAAGCTGCCTCCAGGAAGCGACGCAACTCATCATCATCGTGGCAAACGTTCATGGCTGCACCGGAAAGAACGTAGGAAGGACGAACGAGAACAGGATAGCCTACCTCGTCGATGAACTTCTGGACATCCTCCATTGATGTGAGGGCGCTCCACTTAGGCTGGTCGATACCCAACTTATCGAGCATGGCAGAGAACTTACCGCGGTTCTCGGCACGGTCGATGTTGACAGGAGATGTACCCAGAATTGGCACAGACTGGCGATGAAGCTTCATAGCCAGGTTGTTTGGAATCTGACCACCCACAGAAACAATCACACCACGTGGTGACTCCAGGTCGATGACATCGAGTACACGCTCGAATGAAAGCTCATCAAAGTAGAGACGGTCGCACATATCGTAGTCGGTAGATACGGTCTCCGGGTTGTAGTTGATCATGATTGACTTGTAACCCAACTTGCGGGCTGTATTGATGGCGTTTACTGAACACCAGTCGAACTCTACGGAAGAACCGATGCGGTAAGCACCCGAACCGAGAACGATGACAGACTTCTCGTTCTTGTAGTAGTTGATGTCGTAACCCTCTACAGCGTATGTCATGTAGAGATAGTTGGTGAGGTCAGGATGCTCGCTTGCCACAGTAGGGATGCGCTTTACGGCAGGAAGAATGTTCAGCTTCTTGCGCAGGGCACGAACAGCCAGCACCTCCTTCTCCATGTTGGTATCTTTGGTCTTCAATACGAAGCGGCCAATCTGGAAGTCAGAGAAGCCCAATACCTTAGCCTCGCGCAATACCTCGGCAGGAATCTCCTCCAGAGTATTATATTCAGAAAGCTTGTGCTTGTAATCTACGATATTCTTCATGCGCTCGATGAACCAAGGATCAATCTTGGTCAACTCCTCGATGCGCTCGATGGTGTAACCTTCCTCCAAAGCCTGGGCGATGGCGAAGATACGGAGGTCGGTAGGGTTAGAAAGTTCCTCATCCAAGTTATTAAACTTGGTGTGGTCGTTGCCTACGAAACCGTGCATTCCCTGACCAATCATACGGAGACCCTTCTGGAGCATCTCCTCGAATGAACGGCCGATAGACATGATTTCGCCTACAGACTTCATGGAAGAACCAATCTTGCGGCTTACACCGGCAAATTTGGTAAGGTCCCAACGAGGAATCTTACAGATCATATAGTCGAGTGATGGAGCCACATAAGCTGAGTTAGGAGTACCCATCTCACCAATCTGGTCGAGCGTATAACCGAGGGCAATCTTGGCAGCAACGAAGGCGAGCGGATAACCGGTAGCCTTAGATGCGAGGGCAGAAGAACGGCTCAAGCGAGCATTGATCTCGATGATACGGTAGTCGTTGGTCTCAGCGTTGAAAGCATACTGGATGTTGCACTCACCCACGATGTTGAGGTGACGGACGCACTTCACGGCGATGTCCTGCAACATCTTCACCTGCTCGTCGGTAAGAGAACAGGTTGGGGCCACAACGATAGATTCACCTGTGTGAATACCCAGTGGGTCGAAGTTTTCCATAGAGGCAACGGTGAAGCAACGGTCGTTAGCATCACGGATGCACTCGAACTCAATCTCCTTCCATCCCTTCAGGCTCTCCTCAACAAGCACCTGAGGTGCGAAAGTGAAGGCAGATTCAGCAATCTCCTTAAACTCCTCTTCGGTCTTGCAGACACCAGAACCGAGACCACCCAGCGCGTAGGCAGAACGGATCATGATAGGGTAGCCGATGTTGCGTGCCGCAGCCACAGCCTCCTCCATGTTCTCGCAAGCGTGGCTTACAGGAACCTTGAGGTCAACCTTGTTAAGCTCCTTTACGAAGAGGTCGCGGTCTTCCGTGTTCATGATAGCCTCTACCGAAGTACCCAACACATCCACACCGTACTCCTTGAGCACACCGTTGAGGTAAAGTTCTGTACCAACGTTCAAACCCGTCTGGCCACCCCAAGCCAGCATGATGCCGTCTGGGCGCTCCTTCTTGATAATTTCAGTTACAAAAAAAGGTGTCACCGGCAAGAAATAAACCTTGTCAGCAATACCTTCACTTGTCTGAATTGTAGCAACGTTTGGATTAATGAGGACGGAACTAATACCCTCCTCGCGCAAAGCCTTGAGAGCCTGCGAACCGGAATAGTCAAACTCACCTGCCTGGCCGATCTTCAAAGCACCGGAACCCAGAACGAGGACTTTCTTAAGCTGTTTCTTCATCATTAAATATAACTATAAGTTTGTTCTTTATATGTCTTGTTATTTATGTTTTTAGCAACTAAACTGTATTTGGCTTAGTTCACAAATGGTAGACACTCTATTTCTAGATGCAAAGTTACGCTATTTATTTGATTATTCCAAATTTTCTGCAATTCTTTACAGTTAAATAACATCAAATCTCATAATTTCTTCCCTAAAATCTTTTATTATTACTATTTTTTTGTTACTTTTGCAGCGGCTTTTAGTCATGTAGAAAAAGAATAAACAAATAGCAAACAAGATAAGTATAACAACAATGAAAGTCGGATTATTCGTCCCTTGTTATGTGGATGCCCTTTACCCTGAAGCGGGTGTGGCTACATACAAGTTGCTTAAGCATTACGGACTAGACGTGGGTTATCCCGAAAAACAGACTTGCTGCGGCCAGCCAATGGCTAATGCCGGTTTTCAGGACAAGTCGGAGAAGGTCATAGAGACATTTGATGAGCTGTTCAAGGATTACGATTATATCGTAGCTCCTTCAGCCTCATGTGCTGCTTACGTAAAGGTGTATTATCCTAAAATCCTTGAGGGTAAGCACGAGTGTATTTCCTCAAAGAAAATCATGGATGTTGTGGAGTTCCTTCACGATGTGCTGAAGGTGGATCATGTTCCGGGCAAGTTCCCGCATGTGGTGAGTGTACACAACAGTTGCCACGGTGTGCGTGAACTGGGATTGTCATCTCCTTCTGAGCGCCACATCAAGCCTTTCAACAAAATCATTGACTTATTAAATATGGTGGAAGGTATTACCATCCACGAACCGGAGCGTAAGGATGAGTGCTGCGGATTCGGCGGTATGTTCTCTATTGAGGAACCTGCCGTTTCTACCCGTATGGGCGAGGACAAGATCAAGCGCCACATGGCTACAGGTGCTGAGTATGTAACGGGTCCGGATTCTTCCTGCCTGATGCACATGGCGGGAATCGCCAAGAAGGAGAAGATGCCGATCAAGTTTATTCATGTTGTTCAAATATTAGCTGCAGGACTATGAGTACAGAACATTCCAAGAGAGCTGCGAAGTTTACGCAGAATGTAGAGAAGACCACCTGGCACGATGCTACCTTCTGGTCTGTTCGTCAGAAAAGAGATAGAATGGCGCAGGGACTTCCTGAGTGGGAAGATCTCCGCGAGCATGCGTCTGAAATCAAGATGCACACGATTACCCATCTTGCCGATTATCTCGATATGTTTTCCAAGAATCTGGAGAGCCGCGGGGTAAAGGTTCACTGGGCAAAGGATGCGCAGGAATTCAATAAGATTGTGCTCGGTATTCTGAAAGACCATAACGTGAAGAAGATGGTGAAGTCGAAGTCGATGCTCACCGAGGAGTGCGAGATGAATCCTTATCTGGAGCAGCACGGCATTGACGTGGTAGAGACCGACCTGGGTGAGCGTATCATCCAGCTTCTGGGTCAGAAGCCTAGCCATATCGTGATGCCTGCCATCCACCTGAAGCGTGAGGAGGTAGGTAAGATGTTCGAGGAGAAGGGTATCTCCAAGGAAATCGGCAACTACGATCCTACTTACCTGACCCGCTGTGCCCGTCATCATCTCCGCGACCAGTTTATGGAAGCTGGAGCAGGTATGACCGGATGTAACTTCGGTGTGGCTGCTACCGGCGATTGCGTGGTTTGCACCAATGAGGGTAATGCGGATATGACTACTTCCATGCCTAAGCTCCATATCGTAGCGATGGGTATTGAGAAACTGGTTCCTGATTATAAGTCATTGGCTGTATTCCAGCGTCTGCTTTGCCGCTGCGGAACCGGTCAGCCTACCACCGCCTTCACTTCTCATTTCCGCCAGGCTCGTCCGGGTGCCGAGATGCATGTGGTGCTGGTGGATAATGGCAGAAGCGATATTCTCGCCGATAAGGACCACTGGCAGACTTTGAAATGCATGCGTTGCGGAGCCTGCATGAATACCTGTCCGGTTTATCGTCGTTCAGGCGGTTACAGTTACACCTATTTTATACCGGGTCCTATTGGTGTGAACCTGGGTATGCTGAAGAATCCTCAGAAGTACAGCGACAATGTTTCTGCCTGCACCTTGTGCTTGTCTTGCGACAATGTCTGTCCTTCCAAGGTAGGACCAGGTTCGCAGATTTACGTATGGCGCCAGAGTCTGGAGAAGTTGGGCAAGGCAGATCCTGTGAAGAAGGCGATGTCGAATGGTATGAAGTATCTCTTCGACCGTCCTGCGCTCTACACCACAGCCCTGAAGTTTGCTCCGCTTGTCAATCTGGTTCCTGAATGCTGTACGCACTTCAGCAATTGGAATGCCTGGGGCATCGGTCACGCCATGCCTGAGTTTGCCAAGAAGAGTTTTCATCAATTATGGAAGGAGGGAAAAGTAAAATGAAGAAAGAAGATTTCCTGAACAAGTTGCGCAAGAATACGCATGTTCAATTCGATATGCCTGCCGTAGATGTGAAGGGTATCCAGTATGAGGATACGCTGAAACAGTTTATTGAGATGACGGAATCGGTAGGTGGCCATGTGATAGAAGCGAAGGAGGGTGAGAGTCTGGATGAGCTGGTGAAGAAGGCTCATCCGGAAGCCAAGGTCTTTGCCTCTCATCTGCCAGAAATCACGATTGCCCAGAAGAATCCTGATACGGTGACTGAGGCTAATGACCTGAATGGTACTGATGTGGGTATTGTTCGTGGTGAAGTGGGTGTTGCCGAGAATGGCTGCGTCTGGATTCCTCAGACCATGAAGGAGAAAGCGGTGCTTTTCATCTCGGAATACCTTGTGATATTCCTCGAAAAAGAGAAGATTGTGAACAATATGCATGAGGCTTATGCCCGTATTGAGATGGATCCGAAGTACAATTTCGGTACTTTCATCAGTGGTCCTTCCAAGACTGCCGATATCGAGCAGGCTCTGGTTATGGGTGCGCAAGCTGCTCGTGGTGTGACAGTTATACTCTTGTAAAAGGCAGAAATCCCGAAACTCACTATCGTGTGAATTTCGGGATTTCTCTTGTATGCTCGGCATGAGCTTATTCTAATGGGTGCAAGTCCCTAACGAGCCCTAATAGCGGGAATCGTATAGCCAATAGCAAGGGTGTCCATCGTGAGGTGGAATCTGAAAGAAGCTGGCGGCAAACATCTGACCTAACGCACAGAAACTTCATACAAGGCATTTGACCATGGATGAGATTGCAAGACAAATCAAAGTCCCATAGCTATTC
>ENA-OYXW01000029-OYXW01000029.1-human-gut-metagenome-genome-assembly--contig:-NODE-29-length-72715-cov-14.021704_pt1 | contig 72715 bp, 67 predicted proteins | sample MGYA00243977_ERZ653436 | MGnify/ENA primary metagenome ERZ653436 (study PRJEB26926, sample SAMN06165001) | human gut metagenome | biome: ENVO:00009003; feature: ENVO:2100002; material: ENVO:00002003...
AGCTCCACAATCGCCTGCTGTTGCAGCTCCACGATTGCCTGCTGTTGCAGCTCCATAATCGCCTGCTGTTGCAGCTCCATAATCGCCTGCTGTTGCAGCTCCACAATCGCCTGCTGTTGCAGCTCCACGATTGCCTGCTGTTGCAGCTCCACAATTGCCTGCTGTTGCAGCTCCATAATTGCCTGCTGTTGCAGCTCCACAATTGCCTGCTGTTGCAGCTCCATAATCGCCTGCTGTTGCTCTCTCTGGGTCGGTATGCTCCATAGTGGTATGAGCCTTGACCCACTCAATTTGAGCTTTGACTAAACCCGGAATGCCTATCTCGGCGCCTATTTTGATTTTAGTGGACGCCACTTTGCTATCGTCTGTATCCCGTGACAGCTCTCCGCTTTGCTCTACCTCGCAAAATCTACTGTTTACAGGGCAGTAATGATTGAACACATCAAGCGGACGTTCGCAGGCGTGAAAACCTGCACGACAGACATCGGCTTCAGGTTCTTCGTACTCTTTGCCGATTTCGTACTGAAAGCCTCGGCATTTCAGATCTTTGTCAAAGCCTTTATAGCTTTTTATTGTTTCGCTCATTTCATAAAATCCTTTCATTGACAAATTAAAATGTTGTGGTATAATGAAAGCGAATAGTGACACATATTCACTTCATTAAGAACTCGTTCAGTTGCTGCTGGGTGGGTTCTTTTCCTTTATCAGGACATTTTCTGCGTTGGCTTCAAAGTGTGCCTGTCTGAGCTGCTCAAGCTCGACCTGATAGCGGCGGTTCTTCATGTTGGCAGTGTCAAGCTTCTTTGCAAGCCTGACGATCTCGGCATCTCGCTCGGCGTTGATGTTGTAAAGCCTGTCCTTGATCGCCTGATATCCGCCGAAGAAAAACGCCGCCGTGAACAGACTTCCGAAAAATCCCGCAAAAAATATCCAGAAAAACAAATCCATTGCTTATCCCTCCTCTCTTCCGTAAAAATTGCCAAACATAGCCATTATCGACTTTTTGGGTATTCTCCAAGAGCTCCCTAATTTGGCCGCTCCGGGGAAATCACCGCTTCGACAACGCCCGTTGATTCTGTCCGTCGAACAATGCAATATCTGTCCTGCTTCCTGCGCCGTAAGGATATCTCCATAATCGGAAAATTTCACAGGCTTATACACAGGGGCTTTACATCTTGCCGCCATACTCTCTCACCTCCTCCATTATTATTTGGTGGTTCATAAAGGTTGTATTGCCGTTCTGAGTGTGATTACCGTTTTTCATAGTTGACACTCCTTGATAATGTAAATTATTTCCGTTTTGTCGAATCAGTCCTCAAAGAATTCTGTCCAGTGCATATCAAGCACCTTTGCAAGCCTTTTTGCGACCGGCGCAGTCAGATTACGACTGCCTGATTCAATGTGACTGTAACCGCCTTGAGTAATGCCGATAAGCTCTGATACCCTTTTCGACGTCAATCCCTTTTCCTTGCGACGGTTAATAATCTTTTCTCTCGGTTTCATCTCACCCCTCCTATTCTTGTGACTGTGATTTTGTTTCGCAATCGTTTCTTGTTTGTAAAATAATTATGAAATATCCAAAATTTGTTTGACCGTATCAAAATTTACTGATACAATAGCCTCGCCTATTGAGGCAATGAAAGGAGCTGGTCTTTTGACCAAACTTTTGAATTTGCCTGCTCTCATACTGTAAGGTCGTCAGACGGTGGTGCCAATACACCTAAAAAGGGCTAAAGATAACAACTGATACGGCGTATCGTGCTCAGCACACGTAAAAGTGCTTTCGATTGACAATCGTAAAATGTTGACCGTATTAAGTGTTCCTTAAGGTAATCAGCGATTAGGCAATTTGCAGAACCGTCACTGCTAAAGTGATTACGCTTCTGAAGAAATACGCGGAGCGTTTGTGTATGATGAAAATCTGCAAGAGGTATTGAGTAAACAAATACGGACAAAGGCTGAATGAAAACGCTCTTCATTCGGTTTTTTGTTTTTTTTATGGCGTATTAAAGAAAAATGTACCGATATCCTCTTTGGCGATCTTCAGGGGTACACACAACTCATATATTTCCTTAGAGTTGAAATACGAACGGCATTTGAGCTTGTTTGTAAACGCGTTCTCCGATATACCTATCGCCTGTGCGGCTCTTTTCTGAGTTACGCCCATTTCTGACATTCGACCTAACAATCTGTTGTATCGAAACATATTAAGCCTCCTGTTCTTGCATTTGTATCTAATTAAGATACATTATCTTCAAAAAAAATGTGCTCAATTTCGTCAGCAGTCAAGTGATAGCGTCTTTTCATTGCCGACATCTCTGGCTGCGTAAAACTTGCACGACCGTTTATCTTTGCAGAAAGCGTTGTTCTTGATATGCCTAACGCTTCCGCCAACTTATACTGTGTGTCACCGTTAAGACACATAACGCTCATCAGCATTCCTTTGTTCATTGTATCGCCTCCTGTATCTTTTTAAGATACTTTTATTTTAGCACACATTTTTTATTTGTCAACCCTTTTTGTATCTTTTTTTTAACTTTTTTTGAAAAAATATTGACATTGTGTTAAAAATGCGATACAATTCGTTTATACAAGGTGGTGAATATAAATGACCGTTGGAGATTATATAAAAGAGTTGCGAACTTCAAGAGGTTATTCTCAGGAGCAATTAGGTAAAATGCTTGGAGTTCAAAGAGCCGCCGTCCAAAAATGGGAATGTGGAGCAGTACAGAATCTTAAAAGAGAAACAATAAAGAAACTCTCGGAAGTATTCAACGTTCCTGCCTCTTCCTTTATTGATAGTGTTTGTGATCCAGCATACAAACCTACCGATGAAGATATAAAACTCGCCCTCTTTGACGGTGCGGACAATATAACAGATGAAATGTATGAAGAAGTCAAGCGCTTTGCCGAAGCCTTGGGTACTTCATCATGCTACCTACTTGACGGTAAAGAAACATCAAAAGATTTTGTTTCATCTTTTGCTTTAACCGAACGAGAAAAAGCGTTAGTAATTGCATATAGAAATCACCCCGATATGCAGAAATCCGTTGATAAGCTTCTCGGTGTTGAACCGGAAGAGAAAATATATATAATAAAAAAGGCTGCCCGTAACGGAGATAATTCACCGATGATTGTTACGGACAGCAAGCTCAAGGAACTTGAGAATTTACCCGAAGTTCCGCTTGAAGATGGTTAAAATTTGTTTCGTTTTATAAAGGTTTCAAATTGTGAGTAGACTTTCTGCTCAAGCGGAGATGTCAAAAAGCGATTGCGTTTGTAAAGCTCGTTCGTTCTTTTCGCTCTGTATTCTGCGGCGGTTTGGCTAATCTTGCAAAGCTCTTGTATTTGCTCGGCAGTCCGAACATTGCACCCCCACAGCACACACGCAGGAGATAATAAGCGACTTGCAAAAACATTCGCCGCTCGCTCAATCGGATTATCGGTCGGTGACGGTTCTCGGTTTATAAGCTCGAATTTTCCGACATGACCGAGGATTATATGCCCGATCTCGTGGGCAATAGTAAATCTTCGACGTTCGGGCGAAACAGCAGAGCTTACAAAAACATGAGGCACGCCGTTAATGTAGCAGCTCATGCCATCACTTTCATTGTCCGGCTCGTAGTAATGTAACTTGATTCCAAGTTCGGCGCAGACCTTAGCCGTGTTGACTGGCAGTTCCGAAATGCCTAAATCAATCAACAACTGCCATACCGAGTCTCTTGCATTTTGATAGTCTTTATAATTCATATAAAATCACCTCACTTAAGATTTTAAGTGAGGCAAAGTGTAAAATCTACAGGTAAGTTTTGGTAATTACTTGCCGTGAAAAAGGAGGGAGAAAATGAGCGGCACAAAGAAAAAGCCAAGCAAGAAAACAATTTGTATTATTGTGGCTATTGTTTTACTGTTGGGCATAATTGGTTCGTGCAACGATTCGTTAAAAGATAAAAACAAAGAACCCGAAACTACAATATCAAACACTACAGTTGTTACAACAACAACAAAACCAACAACAGCAACAACAGTAACAACAACCGAAGCAACGACAGAGCCGACAACCGAGGAAGAGACTGAGCCTAAAAGGGAAATCGTTCATACTCAGGCATCTTACGATTATATCGTAAACACAAATACAGGCAAATTCCATTACAGTTCTTGTTCTCAAGCGGGCCGAATCAAGGAAGAGAATAAAACTGTTATTCATGGCACTTCTGATGAGTTGGAAAGCATGGGATATACACCTTGTGGTAAATGTAATCCATAAAAAACAAATACATATAATAAGGAGAAATCAAAATGTTAAAGAAAATCACAGCAATACTCATGGTCATACTTATGGTAGGCTCACTCGCAGCTTGCAGCACCAAGGAAGCAAGCGGTACACCTGAAAATCAGACCACGCCCCCCCACATCCGCAAATTCTTCAACAACCGAAAACAAGAAAGAAACGTCCGATACAGTAACTTATAAAGGCGATTTCAAAGCAAAAATCATCGACTGTGTGCTCTCAAAGGACGACGAGTGTAACGATGCCGTTACTGTAAAATATGAATTTACAAATAATTCATCAGAAGCTAAATCATTTAATGAGGTATTTTCTGACGTAGTATATCAGAACGGTATAGAACAGTCCTCTGACAATTTTTACCCCGGTGAAGGTGATTGGGAATCTTACTACAAATCTATAAAAGACGGTGCGACAATTACTGTTTACAAGCAGTATCCCATTTCGAACACAACAAATCCTGTTGAAGTCACAATAAATACTTTCGACACAAACGATAAGGCAAGCAAAGAATTTACTCTTAAATGAATATAAAATAAAAAACGCCGCCCGGCGCTGGAACACCGAACGGCAATACATCCAATCTCTCGAACCACCAAAAGAAAGGCTGTGGCTACATTATACCGCCTTTCTCAGGTTTTTGCAACCATTTTTTGAAAGGACGGTTATTTTTATGCCAAGAAAATCAAACGTAACACGAGCTGACGGTCGAATTGCCGTTCAAGTATATCTCGGTACGGTCGACGGAAAACGAAAATACAAGAGCGTGTACGGCAAAACGCAGAAAGAAGCTGACCGAAAAGCCGATGAAGTGCGTCGAGCTTTGGAAAAAGGGCTTGACATATCCGAGACATCAACTTTTTACGAAATTGCGGAACGCTGGCTTAAAACAAAAGAAAACACCGTATGCCGTTCTCAGGTCGTGCAATACAGGTCGTGTCTTAAACATATCAATCAATATATCGGCAATAAAGACATCCGCCGGCTTGTTCCCAGTGATTTACAGGAAATAATTGACCGTTTCGCAAAGATGAATCCAAATACGGGAAAGCCGAGCAGTCACCGAACGCTTATTGCTATTAAATCGACAGCGTTACAGGTTGCAAATTATGCAATCTCAGCCCGTTTGACAGACTTTAATTTTGCAATATCAGTTTTCTTGCCAAAAGACAAAACCTCACAAAAAAGACGAGCCTTGAACGAATCCGAGCGCAAAACAATTCTTGCCGTTGAACACCCGTGTAAATTATCGGCAATGATAATGATGTATGCCGGTTTAAGGCGCGGCGAGCTCCTCGCCTTAACGTGGAATGATATTGACCTTGATAATCGTATTATATCAATAAATAAAAGTGCCGAAATCATAACTAATCAGATTAACATTAAAGATGGCGCCAAAACTAAAAGCTCAGTTAGAATTGTAAATATCCCCTCTGCCCTCTCCGGGTATTTAAAAGAGTGTAAGACCAAAGCCAAGTCTGATATTGTATGCTGCACCCAAAAAGGTACATATATGAGCTTAACTACATGGCGTAGAATGTGGCAGTCTTATATCTGTGCTTTGCAGGAAGCTAATCCGCTGATGCCTGACTTTACACCGCACTGGCTGCGGCACACATACGCTACGATCCTATACCATGCCGGTGTCGATGTGCTTACCGCAAAAGAGCTGCTGGGGCACTCAAAAATACAAACCACACTTGATATTTACACTCATCTTGATTCGCAATTCAAGAATAAAAATATCGATAAACTTAACAGTTTTCTCGACAATCAAGGTTGATGTCAGTCAATATGTCAGTCAAAAAAGCCGCAAACGGCGTAATATCAACGCTTTTAGCACTTTTTCGGTGTGAATGGCATTCAAGAGGTCAACGGTTCGATCCCGTCCGTCTCCACCAAAAATCGTTGATAAATAGGCCTTGAGCTTTATGTCAACGGTTTTTCTTTTTGTCTTGAACCGTATTTTCGACTCCTTTTCAATTCTAATTTAAGCTGAAAAATTTAAATTAGAAATATCGTATATTGCTTTTTATCAAAATATCCTGTATAATGCAATTATGGAAACTATCGAAGGGAGATATGATACATATGAAAAAGAGAATCACTGCGCTTTGGCTGGCGGCTTTGATGATTTTTTCGCTTTCCGCCTGCGGCAAAAAGGAAGCCGACAACAAGTCCTTACCTTCCGGCGATACAACGACCGCGGCAAAGGTCAGCAATGTAAAAATCACCCCGTCAGAGGCGAAGCAAACAAAGCTTGTCGACTACAAAACATCCGACTTTTCAATGAAAATTCCGGAGGGTTGGTCTGTTACTGCCGGAGGAATCGGAATGTTCCATGCAATCCGTGTAACCGACCCCAAGAACCCCATAAATCAGGTGTTTTTCCTGCTCAAGGCTCAACCGCTCCTTCACAGTGAGACGGGTACGGATTATTATCGGCAGTCATATCAAATGTACGGCGGGAACTATAACATGATGGCTGACGCACCGGTTCTCTCCTCTCCGTCGACGGAAAACTTCTTTAAGATTTTTAATTCATACGTCTCTCTTGTCAAGACATATGAACCAACTTATTCAAGCTTCGACTTTCCGAGCTTCGGGTCGTTCAAGAGCGTTGAACGCTTTGCGAGTAACAGCAACATGAAATCGCAGGCAATCAGTCCCGCCCTGCTCCGTGCTACTTTCACCGATGCAGCCGGCACCAAGGGAGAGGGCCTTTTCACGGCGGATATTATAGATTTCGCAGGCAATATGATGAGTGGCTTCGGAATTGACGCCGGCTATTATATGGCTTATAACATTGCGGCAATCACCTGCGAAGAAAATTCACTTATTGAATGGAAGGATATTCTTTGCCAATCACTCAGCTCGATTGATTATTCGCAGAGCTATGTCAACAGCGCAATCCAACAAAGCAATGAGAGCACGGCAAACGCAATGCAAATCAGGAATGAGCTAAGCAGCATTTCCGACGGAATTATGGACTCGTGGGAAAAGCGAAACACAAGTCAGGATATAATAAGCCAAAAGCAGAGTGATGCGACACTCGGTCTCGAAAGAATTTATGACACCGAGAAGGATGAAATATATATGGCGAAAAACGGCTGGAGTGACACGAACAAGGACGAACGTTTTCAGCTTGTTACCGATGACAGTATGTATCTTAAGGCAACCTCCGGCACAATTGAATAATTAAAGAATTATATTTAAGCCTCAAATTACAAAAAACTCTGTAATTTGAGGCTTTTGTCTTGCGCTCGAAAAGGCGATATGATACAATGAGCTGAACACGATAAATTCGGAGGAAAAATCATGGATTATTTGAAATATGTTAACATAAAACAGGGCACAAATTCCGTCAGACGTTTTTCAAACGGAAATACACTGCCCCTTGTTCAGCTCCCGTTCGCAATGGCAGGCTATTCGGCTCAGACCGAATATGACGGAGGCTGGTTCTACAACCCGACTCACCGCAGTCTTGAGGGTATAAGGCTCACTCATCAGCCGAGCCCGTGGATTTCCGACTACGGAACTTTTCTTTTCACTCCGCAAACGGGTGAAGTCAGGGACTCTGTCGGCAGCGCATGGTCGAGCTACCGTCCGGAGGACGCAGTTATGACACCGACATATATGAAATTCCGTTTTCTTCGTTCGAGGACTGATTTTGAACTTACTCCCGCTGAGCGAAGCTGTAAAATAAGGCTCACCTATCCCGAGGGCAGAACTCCGTACTTCACTGTTTTCCCCGTTTTCGGCAGCTATACTTTTGATTTTGATTTTGAAAACAACCGTCTGATTTGCACAACCGACGGTGCGAGAGGAGCTTTTCACGAGGGCTTCAAAACCTATCTTATTGTTCAGTTCAAATCAAAGCTTGACCCGGAGAAATCCTACAAAAAGGACGGCGAGTTTATTCATGCCGCACTTTGTGACACATCGGTTGAAGCCGATATTGCCTCGTCATACATAAGCTTTGAGCAGGCACTTGAAAACATGAAGCAGGACTGCGAAGGAAAAAGCTTCAACGAGCTTCGTTCAAAGGGTAATGACATCTGGAACGAATATCTATCGAGAATCGAGATTGACCCTGTTGACGAAAAGCAAATGAAAACATTCTATTCCTGTATGTACAGAATGGGGCTTTTTCCGCACAAGGCATATGAAATTGACAAGGACGGCAACAAGCTCCATTATTGCCCGTTTGACGGCAGCACAAAAAACGGTGTGAGATACACCGATAACGGTTTTTGGGACACATACAGAACGGAATTTCCGCTTTTTGCAATGATTGCTAAGAAAGAATATGCCGAGATGCTCGAAGGCTTTATCGTTGACTATAAAGAGGGCGGCTGGCTTCCGAGATGGCCGTCAATCGGTGAGAGAGGCTGTATGCCCTCTACCCTGCTCGATGCGATTATAGCCGATGCCGCAGTTAAGGGAATTATCGGCGGCGAGCTTCTCGAAACTGCACTCGAAGGTATGCTCCGTCATGCAAATCACGATTCACACCATCCCGACCTCGGCAGAACCGGTGCGGAAGCATATGTAAAATACGGCTACGTTCCGGCAGATATTATTGACAACAACTGCGTCAACCTCACCCTTGATGCGGCATACGGCGACTATTGCATAGCGCAGGTTGCAAAGGTGCTCGGCAGGAATGAAATCGTTGACGAATACATGAAGCGTTCAAAAAATTACAAAAATCTTTTCGACCCCGAATCAGGCTTTATGAGAGCAAAAACGACGGACGGAAAATTCAAAGAACCGTTTGACTGCTTCGACTGGGCGGACGAATACACCGAGGGCAGCGCATGGCAGTCATCGTTTTCCGTTCCGCACGATATTGACGGACTTGCCGAGCTTTACGGCGGCAAGGACAAGCTGATTGCGAAGCTTGACGAGCTTTTCGCAACTCCGCCGATTTATTGTACGAGCGGCTACGGCTCTGAAATTCACGAAATGGCGGAGATGGCGGCGGTCGATTTCGGTCAGTGTGCAATTTCCAATCAGCCGAGCTTCCACCTGCCCTTTATGTTTGCCGCTCTCGGTGAGAAAGAAAAGAGCGAATATTGGGTCAAGAAGCTCTGCGAGGAGGCGTTCAGCTACACGGACGACGGCTTCCCCGGCGATGAGGACAACGGCGCAACGGCGGCATGGTATGTGCTTTCCACACTCGGAATTTACGACATCTGCCCGGGCAAAAATGAATATATAAAAATCAAAAAGCTTTGCAAGAGCGCAAAAATTCTCGGCAAAGAAATATAAAATCGTACTTTTTCGGAGGGTTGGTTTCCGCTCCACGGTTTTTATAATATTTCTGCATCATGTACAATATCGTATAAACCAACTGCCGCAACATTCAGTTGCGGCAGTGCTTTTATTTATTCACTTATTCACTGTAGAGCGGAAACCTTTCGCAAAGGGACTGAACCTCAGAGAGGACTCTGTCCTTGTTTCCGTCAAAGTCATTGATGATATCGCTTATCCAACCTGCGATAAGCTCCATTTCAGGCTCCTTGAAGCCTCTTGTTGTAACGGCAGGTGTTCCTATTCTAAGTCCGCTTGTAACAAACGGACTTTGCGGATCGTTTGGAATCGTGTTCTTGTTTGCGGTGATACGAACCTCATCAAGTCTGTGCTCAAGCTCCTTGCCCGTGATGCCCTTATTGCGAAGGTCAAGCAGCATAAGATGGTTGTCCGTTCCGCCGGAAACAATATCAATTCCGTGCTTCATAAGCTCATCTGCAAGAACTGCGGCGTTTTTAACAACCTGTTTTTGATAGTTTTTGAACTCCTCTGTCAATGCTTCACCGAGTGCAACCGCCTTTGCGGCGATAATATGCATAAGCGGTCCGCCCTGCGTTCCCGGGAAAACGGCCTTGTCGATCTGCTTTGCAAACTGTTCTTTACAAAGGATCATGCCGCCCCTCGGTCCTCTGAGAGTCTTATGAGTGGTGGTGGTTACGATATCGGCATACGGCACGGGCGACGGATGAACTCCTGCGGCAACCAGTCCCGCAATATGAGCCATATCAACCATGAGATATGCGCCGACCTTATCGGCAATTTCACGGCAGCGAGGGAAGTCGATTACTCTTGAATATGCGCTTGCTCCGACAACAATAAGCTTTGGCTTACATTCCAGAGCGATTCGCTCCATCTCGTCATAATCGATTCTTGCAGTTGCTTCATCAACGCCGTAAGGTACAACGTTAAAATACTTGCCCGAAATGTTTACGGGAGAACCGTGTGAAAGATGTCCGCCCTGCTGAAGATTCATTCCCATGACGGTATCGCCGGGATTAAGCAGTGCAAAAAATACGGCAAGGTTTGCATTTGCTCCGCTGTGCGGCTGAACATTGACATGCTCCGCTTTGAAAAGCTCCTTAGCTCTGTTACGGGCGATTTCTTCAACAACATCGACGCACTGACAGCCGCCGTAATACCTCTTTGACGGATAGCCTTCGGCATATTTATTTGTCAAAACGCTTCCAGCAGCAAGCAAGACCGCCTTTGAGACTATGTTCTCAGAAGCGATAAGCTCAATGTTGCGCTGCTGGCGTTCAAGCTCGCTTTCGCATGCCGAATAAACCTCATTGTCATAAGCGGAAAGTTCATCAAAAAATTTCATATACCGTCCTCCGTTTTCTTAAAATATTCTATTTATAATCCCGGTCGGTCTCTCAACCGGCATTATCACATTCCTCGGCAGGTGTCTGCGGCGTTGCGCTGAAATACTTTTCACCGGGTTCAACATCCACTCCCCTGATTTTCATAAGCTCGGAAAATGTAACAAACTTATATCCCTGCTTTGCAAGCTCGGGGATAAGCCTTGCAACGGCATCTGCCGTCGCAGGATAAAGATCATGCATAAGAACAATGCTTCCGTCAAAAACATTGTCCATGACGGTCTGATAATCCTTGTCGGCGTTTCTGTAATCCCAGTCGCGCGAGTCAACGCTCCACAAAACCATCGGCATACCGACATTCGCTTTGACCGTGTCGTTCGCAGCACCCTCGGGAGGTCTGAGAACCTTGACCTTTTTGCCGGTATACTTTGATATGGCATCGCATGATTTTTTGATTTCCTTTTGCATTTCGGGAACGGAAAGACTGTTGAGATTAACATGAGAATACGTATGAGTGCCTATCTCACAGCCCATTTTTGAGGCTCTTATAATTTCATCGGAATATGTATCCGCTCTGTCGCCGACAACAAAGAAAGTCGCCCTGCCGTTATATTTTTCCAAGGTATCAAGAATTTTATTCGTGACCGGAGCATAAGGACCGTCATCGAAGGTAAAGCACACAAGCTTATCCGTTGCTTTCGGAAGCTTCCATTCACCCTTTTCCTCTGCCTCGGTTGTTTTCTCGGTTGTTATCTCCGTCGTTTTCCCGGTTGTTTTTAAACCATTGTTATCTGTTTGTTTGTCTGATGTCGTTTCGCTCGTTTTGTTCTGTGCATCATGTCTTTCCTGCATCATTTTTCCGCTGAATCCGTACACGGAAACAACAAGAATAGCCACAAATGCAACCAAAAAAACCGTTTTTCCTATAAAATCCCTTTTCATTACTGACAATACATCTCCATGACTTACTTCGGCAAAATATTACCGTGTTAAATTATATCATCGATAGCGCTTTTATTCAATCCTCTTTTTTTAAAATTGACACAAATGTTACAAATTACACGTTTTTTTACATATTTATATTACTTACACCTTTCTTCAGGAAATATCTTAAAAAAAGTCAAAAAAGTACTTGACAATTTCCATTCTATGCTATATAATTAGCAAGTCGCTTGGAAATAATAAGAGTGACACACATATGGCGGCATAGCTCAGCTGGCTAGAGTACTCGGTTCATACCCGATTGGTCGTAGGTTCGAATCCCACTGCCGCTACCATATGGCCCGGTGGTCAAGAGGTTAAGACACCGCCCTTTCACGGCGGTAACACGAGTTCAATTCTCGTCCGGGTCACCAAGTCGGGATTTATCCCGACTTTATTTTTTGCCTGAAAATAAACATAATCGGCATTTATAAAAGCTGCGGATATAAAAGTCGTGGCTTTATATTTTATGTTGAAAATACTTTCGTTATGAGGATGAACCCTTCTCTTACATTCATTCCTGCTTTGACGGGCACACAGTCTGCGTCCTCGTCATACAATTTTCAATGCAATGACCGTTGCTGCATCACTTTTTTATGGCTGCGGAACAGTTAAAATCACCGCCACGGTCGGCAAAGCAGCGGAACACATTGAATTATAAATAACAATAATTTAAACAACAAAACGCAATCAAGTTCATTTGCCTTGACTGCGTTTTGCGTTTTTATTTTCTTTTTTTGCCGAAGAAGCCCTTCTTCTCTTCGCCCGTCGGGGTTGAACCGCCCATCAGCGAATTGAATTTAAGCAAAGCTTCGCGCTGCTCGGAATTGAGCTTGGTCGGAATATCGACAATAATTCTGACAAGCTGGTCTCCCCTCGCCTTGCTGCGAATATTCTGAATACCCTTGCCCTTGAGTCTGAATACAGAGCCGGGCTGTGTACCCTCGGGAATGTCGTATTTAACCTTGCCGTCAAGCGTCGGAACCATGAGCGTATCACCCAAGGTTGCCTGAACGAGGTTTACATGGACCTCGCACCAAACATCAAAGCCGTCACGTTCAAAGAACGGGTGCGGTCTGACATTTACAACAACATGAAGATCACCTGCGGGGCCGCCGTTAAGACCCTTGTTTCCCTCACCGCGTACATTGAGGATCTGACGGTCGTCAATACCGGCAGGGATATTGACTTCAAGCGTGCTCTGCTTCGTAATGCGTCCTCTGCCGCGGCACTTTGAACACGGAGTTTCGATTATTTTTCCTTTGCCGCCGCACTTTGTACATGCACGCTGAGTCTGAATAACGCCGAAAGGTGTTCTCTGCTGAGCCGTGACCTGACCTGTACCGTGACATTCGGGACAGGTTTTAGGCGAGGTGCCTGCCGCCGCTCCGCTGCCGTTACAATCCGGGCAGACCTCAATACGATTTATGTTTATCTTACGTTTGCAGCCCTTTGCCGCCTCCTCAAACGAGATAGTAACGCTCGACTGAAGATCTTCGCCGCGTCTCGGACCGTTCGGGTTGGCACGTCTTCCGCCACCGCCGAATCCGCCTGCGCCGCCGAAAAAGCTGGAGAATATGTCTCCCAAATCAAAATCGTCGCCGAATCCGCCGTTGAAGCCGCCACCGCCTGCACCGAAGTTCGGGTCAACTCCTGCATGACCGTATTGGTCATAACGAGCTTTTTTCTGCTCATCGCTGAGCACCTCATAAGCTTCGTTAGCCTCCTTGAACTTCGCCTCGGCTTCCTTATCGCCGGGGTTCAGGTCGGGATGGTACTGCTTGGCTTTTTTACGGTAAGCCTTTTTTATATCATCGGCACTTGCGTTTTTGTCAACGCCCAGCACCTCATAGTAATCTCTTTTATCAGCCATAAATTAAAGCCCCTGACTTGAAATAGGGCAACGCCGTGCGAAACGGCGTGCCCGTTATTAGTTTATTGACAATTATTTGTTGTCATCGTCCGTTACGTCTGTGTAGTCGGCATCATAGAAACCGTCGGCTCCCTGTGCGCCTGCACCCGGATTGCCGCCCATGTTCGGATCCGCCTGCTGACCTGCCGCACCCTGTGCGCCCTGAGCAGCCTTGTATATCTTCTCCGATACCTCATAGAACTTCTTCTGGAGAGCCTCCTGCTTGTTCTTGATGAGGTTGATATCCTGACCCTTGAGAGCTTCCTTCAAGCCCTCGATCTCGGCATTAAGAGCGTCCTTATCTGCCTGGTCGAACTTGTCGCCTTCCTCGGAGAGAAGCTTCTCGCACTGGTAAACCATCTGATCGGCATTGTTTCTCGTGTCAACCTCCTCACGGCGCTGCTTATCCTCCTGAGCGAACTGCTCGGCTTCATGAACAGCCTTTTCAATGTCGTCCTTTGACATATTGGTTGAAGAAGTGATGGAAATCGACTGCTCCTTGTTCGTTCCGAGATCCTTAGCGGAAACGTGAACGATACCGTTTGCATCTATATCGAATGTAACCTCGATCTGCGGCACACCGCGACGTGCCGGCATGATTCCGTCAAGGTGGAATACACCGAGAGTCTTGTTATCCTTAGCAAACTCTCTTTCACCCTGGAGAACGTGAACCTCAACAGACGGCTGATTGTCAACTGCGGTTGAGAATATCTGGCTCTTCTTTACAGGGATAGTCGTGTTTCTGTCAATGATCTTTGTGTTGATGCCGCCCATTGTCTCGATGCCGAGTGAAAGCGGAGTAACGTCAAGAAGAAGAAGTCCCTTAACTTCGCCGCCCATAACACCGGCCTGGAGAGCCGCACCGATTGCAACGCACTCATCGGGGTTGATGCCCTTGAAAGGCTCCTTGCCGATGAACTTCTTGATTTCTTCCTGAACTGCGGGAATTCTTGAAGAACCGCCGACCATGAGTACCTTGTCGATTTCAGAAGTTGAAAGGCCTGAGTCACTCATTGCCTGACGAACAGGACCCATTGTAGATTCAACAAGGTCTGCCGTAAGCTCGTTGAACTTTGCTCTTGTGAGTGTAAGCTCAAGGTGCTTCGGGCCTGTTGCGTCAACGGTGATGTACGGAAGGTTGATATCGGAAGATGTAACGCCCGAAAGCTCGATCTTAGCCTTCTCTGCAGCTTCCTTAAGTCTCTGCATAGCCATCTTGTCGCCGCGAAGGTCAATGCCGTTTGACTTCTTGAACTCGTCAATGATCCAGTTCATAACTCTCTGGTCGAAGTCATCGCCGCCGAGGTGGTTGTTACCTGCTGTTGCAAGAACCTCCTGAACGCCGTCACCCATCTCAATGATGGAAACATCGAATGTACCGCCACCGAGGTCATAAACCATAACCTTCTGATCGTCTTCCTTATCAATACCGTAAGCAAGAGCTGCGGCTGTCGGCTCGTTAATAATTCTCTTGACCTCAAGGCCTGCAATGTGACCTGCATCCTTTGTTGCCTGACGCTGTGCGTCGGTGAAGTATGCCGGAACTGTGATAACTGCCTCGGAAACCTTCTCGCCGAGATATGCTTCCGCATCGGTCTTGAGCTTCTGAAGAATCATTGCGGAAATTTCCTGCGGAGTGTATTTCTTGCCGTCGATAGTAACCTTATAATCGGAACCCATCTGACGCTTGATTGACGAAACCGTTCTGTCGGGATTTGTGATAGCCTGACGCTTTGCGACCTGGCCTACCATTCTCTCGCCGTTCTTGCCGAAGCCGACAACAGACGGGGTTGTTCTTGCGCCCTCTGCGTTAGCGATAACTACAGGCTCGCCGCCCTCGATAACTGCTACGCATGAATTTGTTGTACCTAAATCAATACCAATAACCTTTGACATAATATATTCCTCCTAATATGTTTATATACACTTTTATTTAAGTCAATGCCGCACGCCTCATTCTGTGCGGTGTTGCCTTAGTTCGCAACGGCTACCATTGCCGGACGAATTACCTTATCGCCTATCTTGTAGCCCTTTGCAAATACATTTGTGATAACGTTCTCGCCGAGATTCTCATCCTCCGAGTGCATTACGGCGTTGTGGAAGTTCGGATCAAACTCCTCACCCTCCTCGCCGAACGACTCGACCTTGAGATCCTTGAAAACATTTTCAAACTGTTTGAATGTCATTTCAACGCCCTTTTTGTAATCCTCAAAAGTAATATCGGGATTAGCGAAAATTCTGTCGAAATTGTCCGCCACGGGAAGCAGCTCCTTGATGACCGAAGCCTTGCAGTCAACGTAAAGCGCATCCTTTTCTCTCTGAGAACGCTTGCGGAAGTTATCGTACTCCGCCGCAATTCTGAGAAGCTGATCGCTCTTTTCGGCAAGCTGCTTTTGAAGCTTTTCCTCGTTGCTTTCTTCCTTGGCTTTTTTCTCTTTCTTTACCTCTGCATCTTCTTTTTTATCTTCTTTCTCTACCTTTTTATCCTCAGCCTTTGCGGCTGTTTCTTCACTGTTTTTCTTTTTTGCCAACAGTAATCATTCCTTTCAGTCTTCGTTGAGAACCTGGGAGAGTATTTTTCCGACCATATCGGTCAGATATCTGACGCTCGGAATCAGCGTTGCATAGTCGATCCTCGTCGGTCCGATAATTCCTATCGAGCCGTGATTTTCTCCGCCGACATCGTACTGCGCCATTATCACGCTTGAATTTTCAAGCGGTTTAAACTTGTTTTCGCTGCCGATTTTGACGTCCAAATCTTTTTTGTTGTCCGTCAGGATCTTGCTCAACGGCTCGCCACGCCTCAGAAAATCCATAAGCTCATAAGCCGTTGCACCGTAGTCACCGTAATGGAAGATATTTGACTGACCGCCGAGCATAAGCGGAATTTCCATCGCCTCGCTCGCAAGCTCCGATACCGTCGAAATGAGCGGTATCATTGTCAGCGCATCCTCACCCATTGAAGCAACCAAGGTTTGAAGCGTCGCAGTGTCAATAGCGTCAAGCTCCGTCCCGACAAATGAAGTTTTGACAATGTTGTAAAACTTCTCGATAACGGAAGCGTTCAAATCCACATCGCTCCGACAAACTCTGCTCTTGATCATACCGTTTGAGGTAAGCAGAACAACCATTCCCGTCCTCGTTCCGACAGGTACGAATTCAACACGCTTAATCGTGACGTTCTCGCCCGACGGAGCAGTTGAAATTGCGGCGCAGTTTGTCATATCCGCAAGGAAATCGTTCGCCCGCTTGAGTATGTTTTCCGGACTGGCGTTTCTTATAGAAATACCGGCTTCGATACGTCTTTTGTCCGCATCGTCAAGCTGCCGCACTCCCATAAGATGATCTACATAGTAACGGTAACCCTCGTCGGTGGGAATTCGACCCGCCGAGGTGTGGGGCTGTTCGAGAAGTCCCATGCTTGAAAGCTCAGCCATCTCATTTCTGATGGTCGCCGACGAAACCGAAATCTCGGGATCCTTTTGCAAGAGCTTTGAACCTACAGGCTCGCCCGTCTTTATATAGTGTTCGACAACAGCAGCAAGTATTTTTTCTTTTCTCTGACTGAGTTCCATAATCTCACCGCCTTTAGCACCGTTAGCACTCTTTTACCCTGAGTGCTAACTACATTTAATACTATACAACCGTCCGACCGATTTGTCAACACTTTAATTGTGAATTCTTTGTTAACATTTGCAGTTTTTCCATTAACAATGATTGCAGACGAACTTGATTAACGGAGTGATACATATTTTCTGCCACTTTCCATCTTTATACCCCTCAGCACACCACACTGCGGGCTCTGTCGGCGGAGGAGCCTGTGTTATAACGGACTTTATTCAGACCTTGGGTCGATGTAGGCATCGACCCTACAAATTGTGCTTTTTTCAAATCACAACAAATCATGCAATATCAAAAATAATAAAAATTTTTGCATATCTATACCTTATAATATATTTTGACGCAGCAGGCAGGATTATTCTGCATTTCCGCACATTGCCTGTTGCTTTTACGAAAAATATATGATACAATCGCCAATGTCAGGAGGTAGTGAAAATGATAAGAAAAATTATTAAAATAGACGAAGAAAAATGCAACGGCTGCGGCGCATGTGTTTCTGCATGTCACGAAGGCGCCATTGGTCTTGTTGACGGCAAGGCGAAGCTTATGCGTGATGATTATTGTGACGGACTCGGAGACTGTCTGCCCTCATGCCCTACCGGTGCCATTTCCTTTGAGCAGAGAGAAGCGGCAGACTACAACGAAAAAGCCGTTATGGAAAATAGGCTCAAGAAGCACGGCATTGCTAATCACGGCGGATGCCCGGGCTCAAAACTCAGCCGTATCATGCACGATCACGGCTCGCATACAGATATAAAAGCTGAAAGCCGTCTTTCGCAGTGGCCCGTTCAGATAAAGCTTGTTCCCGTCAATGCTCCCTATTTTGACGATGCCGACCTGCTCATCGCCGCCGACTGCACGGCTTTCGCTTACGGCAATTTCCACAATGATTTCATCAAGGATAAAATTACGCTCATCGGATGTCCGAAGCTTGACAGCGTGGACTATTCCGAAAAGCTGACAGCTATTTTGGCAGTTAACGACATCAAGAGTGTTACCGTAGTACGCATGGAGGTGCCCTGCTGCGGCGGAATTCAAACGGCTGTCCAAAAGGCACTTGACGCAAGCGGCAAAAACGTTCCTCTCAATGTCACGGTTATTTCGACTGACGGCAAAATCAAAAACAAATAAAATTTTTCGGAACTGCGGCAAATAAGCGGTTCCGAAATTTTTCTATAATATCACAATGTATAACACAAGCACCAATAAAGCATTTTTTTATCTTTCTTTTTTGCCTAATCCAATGATATAATATTTAAAAACCGTCTTATTCGGCAACATTTTATTCTTTTTTTGCAAAAGATTTTGCTTTTTCTCAATATTTTCCTTTGCCTTGTCACTTGACAATACCGTTACAAGGTGTTAAAATAGGTTGCAATAAGATTGATACGGGAGTATATCCCGTCCACCGAACGTCGATTGCATTGCGATTGTGTTCGGCTTTTATTTTTTTCGGAGGTATCATGAAAATGAAAACAGACGTTGTAATCGTCGGAGCAGGCCCTGCCGGTATATTCACAGCTATCGAGATGCTTCGCAAGGGCACTAAGAAAAAGATCGTCATTGTCGAAAAAGGTCAGTCGGTCGAAAACAGACACTGTCCCAAGGCGAAGACTAAAAAATGTATGAATTGCAAACCGTATTGCCACATTACTACCGGCTTTTCCGGCGCAGGCGCATTCTCTGACGGCAAGCTGTCGCTGAGCTATGAGGTCGGCGGAGACCTTCCGAATCTTGTCGGAGAAAATCTGGTTCAGGAAACCATCAACTATACCGACGGTATATATCTTGAATTCGGCGCAGATACTAAGGTTGAGGGCGTCGGAAACACCGAAGAGGTCAGAAAGATCCGTACCCGTGCAATTCAGGCGGGACTGAAGCTTGTTGACTGCCCGATCCGTCATATGGGAACGGAAAAGGCACAGGATATCTACCTTGCCATCGAAAAATATCTCATTGCAAGCGGCGTTGAGATCTTCTTTGGCTATGAGTGCTCTAACATCATCCTAAACGGCAAAAAGTGCGAAGGAATCTATGTTTCCAACAACAAGGGCGTTGAAATGGAGATCAGAGCCGACAATACGATCATTGCAACGGGACGCAGAGGCGCAGAATGGCTTGAAAAAATCTGCGGCGAGCATGATATCGCTCATTTACCCGGAACGGTTGACATCGGCGTAAGAGTCGAGGTCAGAAACGAGGTAATCGAGAAGGTCAATGACGTTCTCTACGAGTCAAAGCTCATCGGCTATCCCCGTCCGTTCAAAAACAAGGTAAGAACCTTCTGCCAAAACCCCGGCGGCTTTGTAAGCCAGGAGAATTACGACAACAATCTTGCCGTTGTCAACGGTCATTCGTATAAGGAGCTCAAAAGTGACAACACAAACCTTGCCATTCTTTGCTCGCATAACTTTTCTTACCCGTTCAATCAGCCTATCGCTTACGCTCAGAAGGTCGGCGAGCTGACAAACATGCTCGGTACGGGTCACATCCTCGTTCAGCGCTTCGGTGATATACTTGACGGTAAGCGCACATGGGAAAAGGAGCTTTCGCAGTCCAACCTCAAGCCTACGCTTCCGGACGCAGTTGCAGGCGATATCACAGCCGCAATGCCGTACAGAGCCATGACAAATATTATCAACTTTATTCAGGCTGTTGACCATGTTGCTCCCGGCTTCGCTTCCTACGAAACACTTCTCTACTCTCCCGAGCTCAAGTTCTACAGCAACAGAGTCAAAATGGACGAGCACTTCAACACAAACGTTGAGGGTCTTCACTGCCTCGGCGACTCAAGCGGCTGGACAAGAGGTCTTATGATGGCTTCCGTCATGGGCGTTTTGATGGGCAGAGAAATCTATTAAATTATTGCAAGTAATATTTTAATGCCGCAAGAACGGAGATGCTGCCATGAAAGTCACACTCAATCCCGACAAGGAGATAGTCAATATAGTCAAAGAAGGTCTCAAGCGCACGGGCGGCTACTGCCCCTGCCGCAGAGAGCATACGCCTGAGAACAAGTGTATGTGTGAGGAATTCAGAAAGCAGATTGAAGATCCGAATTTTGAAGGCTTTTGCCATTGTATGCTTTATTATAAGTCAAAGGACTAAGGAGGTTTTTATCATGGCTGAAGTTAAAATCACAAAAGACAATTTTACAGCCGAGGTACTTAAATGCGATATTCCGGTTCTGCTCGATTTCTGGGCGGAATGGTGCGGTCCGTGCCGTATGCTAGCTCCGATAGTTGAAGAAATAGCGGACGAGTACGACGATGTAGTTAAGGTCGGCAAGGTCAATGTTGACGAAGAACCCGAGCTTTCCTCGATTTTCAACGTTTCAAGCATTCCGACATTGGTCGTTATTGACCACGGCAAGGCGAATAAATCCGCAGTCGGATATATGTCTAAAGAAAAAGTCCTCGAGCTTCTCGGACTGTGAAATAAAACAAAATCGGCAGCCTGCATTTTTCTTGCAGACTGCCTTATTTTTTAATTATATGTGCTTTTATCGAACTGCTTCTTGAAATATTCGTCAACGAGCTTGGAAATGCTCTCGGCGTTTTCGGGAACATTCTCTGTGCTTCTTGAGCGGCGATGTCTTTTGCCGTCGGGCGACTGTTTTTGCTCTGTTTTTGCTCTGTTTTCGCGACGTGGTTCGGAATAAATTTCCGCCACACCCTTTGAAAATGCCTTCGGCTCTCTGTCAAAATCAAGAATTTCATTTTCCTTAATTCCGCCGAATCTTTTCGCTTGCTCGGTCTCGTTCATCATCATAAGATAGTTATTTGACGCCTTTTTTTCGTCAAGCTCTGTTTCGGATTCGTTCAATGCCGAAAGGACATCATGACGTGTTTTCATTTCTTTTTCATATTCTGCATTGACTCTGTCACGTCTGTAATAGAACGGAATAAAGATCACACACGAAATTAACTGGATAACTAATGACTTCACAAGCAGCCACTTATCCGGCAAGCGGTCGGGCGAAAGATAAATGCAGGTCATTATGAACGCATTGACAAAATGATCCGCAATCGCCATCCATACCGAGCCGTTGACCTTATAATAATATCCCCAACGTATTGAGCTGACAAACACAGCAGCCGCAGATGCCGAAATTGTTATAACCACGTCCGCCTTCGGCATATTTTTAAATCCGCCCTCGGCAAAAGCTCCGATTGCGGGCAAAAATGACAGTGCGGTGAAGATTATCGACTGGACATAATTTGACTTTTTCTCACCGAGCTTTTTGCAAAGCCGATTGAGCATAAAGCCCCTGTAAAGCTCCTTGAAAACGACGTTGACGATCAAAGCAAAGGCGTAAGCGGCAATCGCCGGAATCAATCCCTTCTCCGTTGAATTCGGAGGAAGAATAAAAATACTTATATCCGAATAGAATCCCTTGATTTTGAAATAAATCAGTTCCGCAGCATAGATAAGCACAATCGGCGCAAGCGAAAAGCCGATGCCGTAAAGCAGCTCGAAAAACCAGCCGAAGCGCCCTAAGCATCTCCTGCCAATATTGAACTTCAGCATCTTTGAAGCTGCAAGAACCGCAAACAGTCCCAAAACTCTTGCGATCACGGTATCGCCGAAGATTGTATTATCGCTTTTTATAAAGAAAACGTCAATCGCTTGAATTATAAAAATAAATGCCGTCAGAAAAAAAGTGATTGTAATTCTTTTTTCTTTCAAATCTTTCATAATCTCTTCTCGTTCCGTTTTATTTTATCTCTTCAATCTCCCTGAGCCAAATCGCATACGAAGCGTCGCTCGGCATTCTCCAATCTCCTCTCGGCGAAAGGCAAACGCTGCCTATCTTCACCCCGTCTGGCAGGCAGCTCCTCTTGAACTGCTGAGTGAAAAATCTCTTGTAGAATACCTTGAGCCATTTAAGTATCGTTTCCCTGTCAAAATCCTCTTTGAATGCTTTCTCGGCGAGGAAGAATATCTTTGAAGGCGAAAATCCGAAGCGAAGAAGATGATAAAGGAAGAAGTCATGCAATGCATAAGGTCCGATTATCTCCTCTGTCTCCTGCAGGATATTGCCCTCCTCATCGGGAGGAAGAAGCTCCGGACTTATCGGCGTATCTATTATATCCTCAAGCACATGAGTGCTGTCGGGGAAAATATTATAATCAATCAGCGCCGCTATCATCCAGCGCACAAGGGTTTTCGGCACACCGCAATTGACGCCGTACATACTCATGTGGTCAGCATTATATGTGCACCAGCCGAGTGCCAGCTCGCTGAGGTCGCCCGTTCCGACAACGAATCCGCCGACCTTGCAGGCATAATCCATAAGGACCTGCGTCCTTTCACGAGCCTGGATATTTTCATATGTTACATCGAATTTATCCGTCGGGTGACCGATATCACGGCAGTGAAGCGTGCAAGCCTCTTTTATGTCAATCTCCATTGCGTGAACGCCGAGAGTCTCCATAAGCTCCCAAGCGTTTGAATGGGTGCGTTTCGTCGTGCCGAAGCAAGGAAGCGTTATCGCAATAACGTCCGAGGGATCGCGTCCGAGCTGACGTGCGGTTTCTGCGCAGACAAGCAGCGCAAGAGTGGAATCCAGTCCGCCCGAAACACCGAGAACCATTTTTCCTCCGACCTTTGACGCCCTCTTTTTAAGCCCGGCGACCTGCATACGGAAGATATCCATACATCGTTCGATTCTGTCCTTCTTATCCGAGGGAACAAACGGGAGCTTCTTCACTTCGTATATCTCTCCGTCGCTTTCAAGCTCCGCTGCTGTCTCGACTTCAACATAATCCTTACCCTCAAGGTAAAGAGCTGCCGAGTCCGCAAACGTCTTGTTCTCTGTCCGGTCCGCCCTTATCTTGCCGAGATCGACATCATGCTTTATAGAATATCCTCCGTCGATCAGGTTGTCATTATGAGAAAGAACGGCACCGTTTTCGCATATAAGAGAATGACCCGAGAAGATAAGATCTGTTGTCGATTCGCTCATACCTGCGCTCGCATAGGCATAGGCGCAAAGGCTCCTTGCCGACTGCTGAGAAACAAGCTCGGTTCTGTATTTTCTTTTCATTATAGTCTCGTTTGAGGCGGAAAGATTGAGCATGATCTCCGCACCTGCAAGCGTCAGAAGCGTTGACGGCGGCAAAGGTGCCCAAAGGTCTTCACAAATCTCGACTCCGATTTTCACTCCCGAGCAATTAAACACAAGGTTGTTTCCGACGGGAATTTCATAATCGCCGTCAAGCATAAGCTCTTTCGAACTGATTGAGGCGCATTTCAAATCAGCCGCAGATGAAAACCAACGCTTTTCGTAGTATTCGTTATAGGTCGGAATAAAGGTTTTTACGGCGATGCCGTTCACCATTCCGTGTGACATCACAACGGCACAGTTATAAAGCTGACCGGCGATAATAAGGGGCGCACCGATTGCGACAACGGAGTTGCTGTCCTTTGTAGTCCTGACTATTTCGGCAATGCCCTTCTTTGCGCCGTCAATCAGAGTTTTCTGAAAGAAAAGGTCGGCGCAGGTGTAGCCCGTAACGCAAAGCTCGGGGAACACTATCACATCGGCGTCCTTATTGATATCGATATACTTAATTATTTCCTGCGTGTTGAATTCCGTGTTGCCGACCTCGACATCGGGAACCGCACACGCCAATCTGATAAAATCAAACATGTTTATCACCTTACCGTATTTATACATAGTTTATTATAACATAAAATTGCAAAGTGTCAAATATCTTGTTGCAAATGTTGCATGACTTTTATTTTGATAAAATTTATTGAAATTTTCGTCTTAATATGTTAAATTATATGTAATATATACAATTAGATAGAGAGGAACACGGAAATGCAAAAATATTTAAAGACAAAAGAGCTTCATTTCGGCTCGAAGACTTTGAAGCTGCCCTCCGAGGCGCTTTCCTACGGAATAGGACTTTTCGGTATTGCCCTGCTCTCGGGCTGGGTTCCCGAATATGCAAAAACCTACTTTGCCGATTTTGCATTCAAAAATCAAAATTTCGGTTCAACCGCTCTTGCAACGTTGATATCCACCGTTTTTCTCGTTGCAGGATTTGTCGGAGCGGCGATGGAAATAATAATAGGCTTTCTTGTTGACAAGACGAAATCAAAGCGCGGCAAAATTCATCCATGGCTTCTCTACGGCTGCGTTCCGCTCGGTATAATCTCGATGCTCGTTTTCGTTGCGCCTAAAACGTCGAATTTTATCGTTGCAACGATTTGGATGTTTGCGATTTACTGTGCCTATGTAATGCTGCTCGTCTGCGTCGAAAGCCCCGCTAACTGCTTCGGAGCCGTCTGTACGCCGAATCCAGATGAGCGAAGCGACGCAATTTCAATCGCAGGAATTATGCGCTCAATCGGTCAATCCGGCGGAATGGTTGTTCTCATCGTCGTCGGTCTTGTCATGAAAGCTATCATGGGTAATGAGGGCTTCAAAGCCGCCGAGGGCAGAGGGCTTGATCTGCAGATTTCAACAGCCGTCTGCGTTATCGGCTTCATTCTTTTCCTTGTAATCATGCTCAGAAACACAAAGGAGCGTGTTCCCTACACAACGGAGAAAGTCAATCTCGGTCAAAGCCTTAAATTTGTTTTCACCAACAAGAATTTGCTCATGGTTTCTCTTGCCAAGCTTGCAGGCTTCGGCCGCGGTGTTTACGGTGCGGCAAGCCTTTATATCGCAATATATCTTCTCGGCGATAAAGGTCTCAAGCTTGCACTTCTTCTCCCGATGGGAATCGGCACGGCGGTCAGTATGCTCGTAGTTAAAAAGCTCATCAAAACCATAGGCACAAAGAACACTTTTATCGCTTGCAGTGCCTACGGTGCAGCCTCGTTCCTGCTTCTATTCGGCGTTTCAATGATAATCGGATTCAGGAAGGAGCTTATTATCCCCTTCCTTATCATCAATTTCCTTGTCGGACTTCAGAACGGAAACACCAACCTCACGCCGAATGTCATGATTGCCGACTGTGTTGATGAAATCGAGCTGAAAACAGGCAAGCGTCAAGAGGGTCTCTGCTACGCCGGCTACGGACTGTTCTCAAAGATTGCTTCGGCATTCACTACCTCTCTCGGTACATATCTTGTTTTCAAATGGTCCGGTTATCTCCCGTCAACGGATTCGTCGGTCGCCTATGCGGCTCAGAGCGACGGCACACTTACAAAATTTCTTATTATCTACACGATAATTCCTGCTTGCTTCGTTGTTCTCCAGATAATCCCGATGCTTTTCTATGACCTCAACGCAAAGAAGAAGGAGCAGATTTCACTTGAACTTATCAAGCGCAGAGGAGTTGTTGAAACCGATGAATGATACGGCATTTGAATATCCGCTCGACTTAATTATAACGACTGACGCTCACTACTATTCACCGAAGCTCGGCATAGATACTCCGTCATACAAAAAATATGATTCAACCAATCAAAAGGCTGTAAAGGACAGCCCTGCGATAATCTCCGCCGCATTCGCTCAGATTGCCGAAAGCAACTGTGAAAACGTTATTTTCTGCGGTGATGCAACCTGCGACGGCGACTATGACAGCCATGTTGAATTTATAGAGCTGCTATATGCCTTGAAGAAGTGCGGCAAGCGTGTTTTTGCGATAACCTCAACGCATGATTATCAGGACGACGGACTGACAAACTGCTACACGGGCGATGAAAAAACAAAAGTTCCGTCCGCCAAGCGTGAGGAGCTATTAAAAATGTATCACAGCTTCGGACCCGATGAGGCGTTCTCGCAGTTTGAGATGTCCTACGCCGCCGAGCTTGACGAAAACTATATTCTCCTTGCCCTCAATTCGGACAAAAACGGCAAGGGCAAGAGCGGTTATTCCTCAGAGCATAAGGCATGGATAGCCAAAATCGCAAATGCGGCAAAGCAATGTAACAAGCGTGTGATTGCTTTTACTCATCACCCGATTCTTTCACCCTCTCCCGTTTATTCGCTGATAGGCAAGAACGACATGATGGGTGAACACGAAGAGATTAAAGACTTCCTTGCCGACCTCGGCATATGTCTTGTTTTCACGGGTCATTCTCATGTGCATGATATATCATATGATTTTTCACCGAGCGGAAATATTTTTTACGACGTTTCAACCTCTGCCCTTGCCGGCTATCCGGGTCTTTATCGCACGGTAAGAATTTGCGGCAGCAATGTTCATATCGAAAGCGTTGCGATAACCGAAAGCGTCAGCGGCATCAGCAATTTGCCCGAGTATCTTGAAAATAAATTCATAGGAATGATTGAAAGAACGCTTGATGCAGCGGCCTCGGACATTGATACATTTGCCGCCTGCGTGGATTCAATGAGTATTCATCCCAATGTTTCCTATCGAATAGGCTGGTTTGTCAGGCCTTTTGCACGGCTTATCAAAAAGCTTAAGCTGGGTGTTTTTGCAAGATGGGTAAAGAGCGAAACGCATAATGCCGACCTTTCCCCGGCTGAGAACGAGAGCGTGTTCGATTTGATTCGTCAGCTCGTCCTGCACCTGTATTCCGGCAACGCTCCCTATACGCCCGACACGGCAGAATACAAAATTGTAATCGGCTTTGTAAATATCATCGACAGCGTGCTGAAGCTTCTTCATATCAAAATGAGGCTCTCCGACCTTGTGCGCCCCCTTCTATACAACAGCGGAATTGACGACAGCAACGCCGATCTGCCGCTGAACGCAGACAAAAAAGCTGTCAATACAATCTGCAACAATAAATATAAAGAAACGGTAAGCGAAAGCAAAAAAGGGCCTGCCGTACTCACGGTTTTAATTCTTGCAATCATAATTCTCCTGCCGCTTATTCCGGTCATAGCCGTTGCGTTTTTGATTGGCGCGGGAGTCAATGAAATTATATATCGAAAACAAATACGAGGTAAATAGTATGAACAATCCTTTAAAAGCCGTCATAGTCGGTGGCGGCCATCGCTCGATGATATACGCCGGGCTGGCAAAAACAAATCCCGAAATGCTTAAGATAGTCGGTGTTGTCGATCCAAATGAATTTCGACGGAATCAAATAGGTGAATATTTCGATATTCCGAGTGAGTATCGCTTTGAGAATGTCAGTGACCTTGTTGCGATACCGAAATTCGCCGATGCCGCCATAAACGGAACGATGGATCACATTCACGTTGCAACATCTATCCCTCTGCTCAAAGCAGGCTACGACATTCTGCTTGAAAAGCCGTTTGCCGTCAATGAGGAGGAAATGCGTGAGCTGATAAGCTGTGCCGAGGATAACGGACGCAAAATAATGATTTGCTTTGTTCTCAGATACGCTCCGTTTTACCGTCGGATAAAAGAAACCGTCCTCAGCGGTGAAATCGGACAGATAGTTAATATTCAAACGGTCGAACACGTCAGCTACCACCATATGTCTACAAGCCATATCAGAGGAAAATGGCGAAACGAGGAGCAGTGCCATGCAACTATGCTTCTTGCGAAGTGCTGCCACGATATAGACATCATGATGTGGCTCATGGGTGATGACGCACCTGCCAAAGTATCGAGCTTCGGCTCGCTGATGCAGTTCAGACCCGAAAACGCTCCAAAGGGAAGCGGTACACGCTGCCTTGTTGACTGCCCTCTTGTTGACACCTGCCTTTACTCGGCAAAGCGGATTTATATCGACCACCCCGATCGCTGGTCATTCTACGTTTGGGACAAGCTTGAGGACAGGGAAAACGCAACGCTCGAGGACAAAATCGAGCTTCTCAAAACAAGTCCATACGGCGTTTGTGCCTACAAGAGCGACAACAATGTCGTTGACCATCAGAGTCTTGCCGTCCGCTTCAAGAGCGGTGCAACCGGCACGCATAACATGGTTGGAGGTGCAGCGATTCCTCAACGAAAAATCCATATAATCGGTACAAAGGGCGAGATCTTCGGAACACTCGAGAGCGGAAAATTCACCGTTTCGCTCATTGACCCGAGACCCGGTTGCGAGCATCTTGACCGTGTTGTTGATGTCAATGTAACCGACGATTCTCACGGAGGCGGAGATATTGAGCTTGTCAAGGATTTTGTCCGTTATGTCCGTGACGGTGAAATGTCTGTTTCGTGCACCTCGATTGAGGACTCGATGAAGGGTCATCTGACCGTTTTCCGTGCCGATAAGAGCATGAAAAACGACGGCGAGGTCGAAAATGTAATTGAATAGCGAATAAAGGTCATGCCTTTTCGTATATAATATAAGTGTAATGCAGAAAATATTCGGAGCTGAATTGTTTTATAGTAAGTAGAATTTCTACCGACATTTATCAGCTCCCCGTCGGAGCCCACGCTCAACGGAAATTTCTGCCGATATCCAACAACATTTATACGAAAGGCGTGATTTTTTTGACCGTCAAGACAAATATCAATTTCAAGCACCTGATAATCGCAGTTGCTATTCCCCTTGCCGTCGGCGGAATATCATCACTCATAGTCGGCAGCGGCTTCGATGTTTATTCCGAAGCGGTCACAAAGCCGCCCATGTCCCCTCCCGATTGGCTTTTCCCCGTGGTGTGGACGTTTCTTTACATTATAATGGGGATTTCTTCTTATCTCGTGTATGAAAAGGACAAATCGGAAGCCAAACAGCCTCTTGCGGTTTATGCCATTCAGCTTGCAATGAACTTCATGTGGCCGATATTCTTCTTTTCGCTTAATGCTTATCTCTTTTCATTTATATGGCTAATCGTTCTTTGGTCACTTGCGATCACTATGACCGTCATGTTTTACCGAGTTTCAAAGCTTGCGGGGCTACTCTGGATTCCATATATTCTATGGCTCACATTTGCGGCTTATCTCAACCTCTCGGTGTTCCTGCTCAATTAAAATATTAACAAATTATTAAATTTTAAAAAAAATATTGACTATTGGTCATTTTTGCGTATAATGTTAAACGAAAGCAAAAGTGACCGATAGTCATTTTATTACGGAGATTTGCAAAATGAGTAAGATATCTGAAAAACAACAGAATAAAAGGACGAGCATTCTTGATGCTGCCTATGAGCTTTTTATTGAAAAAAGCTTCAAAAACACCTCGATTGACGACGTTGTCAAGAGTGCAGGAATAGCCAAGGGCACGTTTTACCTTTATTTTAAGGATAAGCATGATCTCATGGAGCGTATAATCGTCCGAAAGTGTGCTTTGATTCTTCGCTATGTTCTTGAGGAATTGATGAAGAAAAAAGAGACCTGCCGGATGTCTTTTCCCGAGCAGATGCTTTTTATAACAGAAAAAATCATTGATTATCTTGAAGATCATAAAGAAATCATTACCCTCATAGGGAAAAATTTTTCCTCATGCCTGAGCTATTTCAGCACGATTGAGGATGACCGGCTTAAATCAATGCTCAGCGATCTGGTTCACGAAAATCTCGAAAACGGTTTTTCCGAACATGAAACACTCAAAAGAATTTATCTTATCGTAACACTTGTCGGCTCGGTTTGCTACGACTCGTTTGTTTTTGAATCGCCGTTCAAGATTTCGGAAATCAAGCCGCTGCTTTTAAGAAGCGTTGAAAACATAATTTCCGAACCTCCGACAGACGAAAAAAATAAATCAGTTTAATACCCTTTTAATCTTTACATATTACTTGTAAAGTACCATATAAAAATCTAAAAAAGGAGATCGGTTATAGATGAAAAGAATAGCAAAATTTATTGCCTACCATCCGAAGACGATAACGATTATTGCCGTCTTGCTTCTCATTCCCGCTGCAATCGGCTACATCAACACCTTCGTAAACTACGATATTCTTTCGTATCTTCCGGGTGACCTCGATTCGGTCAAGGGCGAAAATGAGCTGGATGAGACCTTCAACAGCGCCTCAATGTCATTCCTTGTTATTGAGGATATGCCTTCGAAGGACGTTGCAGCCTTGAAAGAAAAAATTGCAAAGGTTGATAATGTCAGCAGTGTTATCTGGGTCAACGATATCGCAGATATAAGCATTCCGCAGGAAATCATTCCGCAGGCCGTCAAGGATATTTTTTACAGTAAAGACGGCAAATGCACAATGATGCTTATACAGTATAAATATAAAGCGGTCACCGATGAAACCATGAAAGCCATTGAAGATGTCAGAGGCTTGCTCAACAATCAGTGCTTCCTCAGCGGTATGGGCGTCATTATGAAGGATACGCGAGACCTCGCAGATTCGCAGGCTCCGATATTCATTGCAATCGCTATTGCAATCGCCCTTGTTGTCATGACCTTCTGTATGGAGTCATGGATTGAGCCTTGGGTTCTTCTGGCAGCGCTGTGCATGGCGGTTGTTTACAACATGGGCACAAACCTCATATTCGGTCAGATATCGTACATTACGCAATGTATCGCCGCAATCCTGCAGCTTGGCGTTACGATGGACTATTCGGTATTTCTCATTGACAGATTTGAAGAGGAAAAGCCGAAATATGCAGACAAGAGAGACGCTATGGCAAGCGCAATCCAGGGCGCATTTCTTTCCCTCTCTGGCAGTTCGCTGACAACAATATTCGGTTTCCTTGCGCTCTGCTTCATGGATCTTTCACTCGGCAAGGATATCGGTCTTGTTATGGCAAAGGGCGTTGTATTCGGTGTTCTTACCGTTACAATCGTTCTCCCCGCTCTTGTTCTTCAGTGCGATAAGATTATTCACAAGTATCGCCACAGAAGCTTCATTCCAAAGTTTGACAAGCTCAACAATTTTGTTGTCAACCACAAGAAGGTTTGGGTTGCAATTTTCGTTGTTCTCTTCATTCCTTCATACATCATGCAGTCAAATGTCAATGTTTACTACTCGATGGACAGAATGTTGCCGGACGATATCGGCTGTATCGCCGCTCTCAACAAGATGAAAGAGGAGTTTAATATGGCAACCTCACACTTCATCATTGTTGACGACAGCCTTGACGCCTCCGACCTCGTTAAGATGGAGAATGAAATCAAGGGAACCGCAGGTGTTACAAACATGGTTGCATACAACAGCTTCGTCGGTTCGGGTATTCCCGATTCAATGATTCCCGATGAGCTGAAGAGCATAGCAAAGTCCGGCGGCAGACAGATGATTCTCGTCAACACCTCATACGTTGCAGCAACAGACGAATGTAACGAACAGCTAACCAAGATAAATAATATTGTTAAGAAATACGATAAGAACGGCTACGTCACCGGTGAGGGCGCAATGTACAAGGATTTGATTGACATCACCGACCACGATTTCAAGCTGACCAGCGTGCTTTCAATTCTTTCAATATTCATTCTTATCGCAATCATCTTTAAGTCGATTTCGATTCCGACAATACTTGTAATGTCGATTGAGCTTGCGATATTCGTCAATAAGGCGATATCGTTTGCAACGGGCACAACGCTGTCGTTCATAGCCCCGACAATTATCGGCTGTGTTCAGCTCGGTGCAACGGTTGACTACGCAATTCTTCTTACGACGCGTTTCCGTGAGGAAATGAGAAACGGACACAACAAGCTCGACGCAATCAAGATTGCCGCCAACGCTTCCGACCGTTCAATCTTCCAGAGTGCGCTCGTATTCTTCGGTGCAACCTTCGGCGTATTCCTCACCTGCGATATCAAGATAGTTAAAGAGGTTTGTCTCCTGCTCGCAAGAGGATCTCTTATCAGCGCAGGCGTCATAGTATTCATGCTTACGCCGCTGCTGCTTGTGCTTGAGGGTCTCATCGAGAAAACGACTTATGACTTCCTCGGCAAAAAGCTCAAGCTTAAGATGAAGAAAAAAGAAAACAAAACGGCAGATAACAATGCCTGAACAATACGGAGGTAATAATATGAAAAACAATCTGAAAAAAATCATGTGCGTTCTTCTCTGCGCTTCTATGCTTGCATCCTTCTCTGCCTGTTCAAAGAAGAATGACGGCAGCACAGACGAACCGACCACAGCTCCGAGTCAGTCCGACACAACAAAAGTAAGCTACGACACCGCTGCAACCTCATACAAGAAAAATGAGACAGTTTATGTCAACATGGCTTCAAACGGCGAGGTTACAAGCAAGGTCGTAACAGACTGGCTTCATACCGACAAGGCTCAGACCTATATCGACGACAAGACCGACCTTTCCGATATAAAGAACGTTAAATCCAACGTTGAACCCGTTAAGAACAAGGACGGTTCATATCGCTGGAACATGGAATCAACCGACCTCTACTACAGAGGTACAACGGATAAGGAGCTTCCCGTAAACTTCAAGATAACCTACTACCTTGACGGCAAGGAGACCGAAGCAAAGGATATCGCAGGCAAAAAGGGTCAGGTCAAGATGGTAGTTACCGTTAACAACGAGTCCAAAAAGACCGTTAAGGTCAGCGGTAAAGATACAACAATCTATACTCCGTTCATCGTTGCAGGCGGAATGATTCTCCCGGAGGATAATTTCTCAAATGTTACCGTTGAGAACGGAAAGACCATCGGAGACGGAACAAAAGAAATTGCACTCATGGTCGGTGCACCCGGACTCAAGGAGAGCCTCAACCTCAGCGATGAGATGCTCAAGCAGCTCGGAGATTTCAACTTCTCAAACACTTACACAATTACGGCAGACACGGAAAAATTTGAGCTTTCAAACATGATTTTTGCCGTTCTTCCCCTCTCGGCTATCGAGAGCAGCGTTGAGAACAACCTCCCGAACACCGTTTCCGATGTCAAGAACACACTCAATGAGGTTCAAGCGGTTATTGACAAGTTCAACAGCATGAATGCAACAGAGCTTATCAACAAGCTCTTCTCAAACACGGATAACCTTACGGAGCTCGCCTCCTCTGTTTCCGATGTTACAAAGCTTTATAACGACAACAAGGCTTTGCTTGACGTACTCGAAAAGTACATGACAAAGGAAAATATCGCAGCAATTGAAAAGCTCATTGCCGATACCGATGACACAGATCTTGAGCAGGTCGCAAAGCTTCTCAACAATCCCATTCTTCAGAAGTTCTTTAAGCAGCTCCCGACCCTTTCAAAGGATATGGAAACCGTAATGCCTATCATCACCGGACTTTCAGCGGATATGCAGAAGCCCGAGGTTCAGAAGGCTCTTAAGAATCTTCCGCAGACGATTGAAACACTTAAGAAGCTCAAAACAACGATTGACAAGAATCAGGATTTGTTCAATACACTCGGCAACACTCTTGATGACGACACAATCGCTTCTCTCAAGGGCATCATGAGCTCACTTGATAAGATTATTTCCGAGAATGACCTTGAAGCTTATGCAAAGCTTGCCGACAATGCCGACGATCTGATTGCTCGCGCAAAGGCATGGATCGAAGCAGGTCAAAAGTACGACATCTTCACAACAAAGGGTGCCGCTTCAAGCACATCGGTAATGTTTGTTTATGAGACAGCCGCTGTTTCCGCTCCGAGTGAGGAGGTTAAGGAAGAGGCAGAGACTGTTGAAGAAAACGCAATTCTTAAATGGTTCAAGAATCTTTTCAAGAAAGATAAATAATCCGGCAGATGCAGAAAAAGCCTCACGAAGTTTTCGTGGGGCTTTCGTTTTGTACACTCTCAAAAATAATATCCGCTATTGCCTCGGCGTTCTCGTCGAGGCTTTTATCAAAGCTTTTATTATCAACCTCGTTTGTCACGAAGCCGACCTCGAGAAGAATCGACGGCATATTTGTATTGGAATTGACATAGTAATTGTTTCCGCTTGAGTTGCGATAACCCTTTTTCACTCCCCTGTTCGGCAGACTCGAAATGTCACTGAGCGCCTCAACCAGCTTTTGCGCGGTCTCCTCCTCGTTGCCCTTCGGCTCCTTTGCTATCCACGCCTCAAAGCCCGATCCCGAAGCCGAACTGTTTCTATGTAATGACAGGAAAAAATCACATCGTTTTCTGTTTGCTAATTTGCAGCGCTCCTTAAGCGTAATATCGGAATCGTCCTCACGAGTCAAAATAACCTTTATTCCCTTTGCCTCCAGCCTGTCTTTCACCTTGAGCGTCAGACGAAGATTGTCGTCCTTCTCAAGCCTTGCTCCGCCCGTTGAGGTTGCGCCGACATCGTCCGCACCGTGTCCTGCATCAAGGCAGACGGTTTTGACACTTTCATAATGCTCCTCAACCACGCCCGACAGGAATTTGACCGCCACAAGAAAGCTTGTCAGAACAAGACCCACGGCAATAACAGCCGTAATTCCCGTTTTTCCCTTCAATATATTCATTTTTCTCCCTCTTTTTTGTTACTTTCTAAAAAAAACAATTGACTTTATCCATGTTTAGTAGTATATTGGAATAAGTATATGTTTACGGAGGCCGAAATAATGCTCGATAAAAATTTCAACCCGTCTCTGCGATTCATGGTCGTCAGCGACATTCACATTAAGGATGAAGAGTGCATTGAGGAACAGCGCTTCGCTTCTGCTCTGAAATATGCTTATTCTATTGCTCAAAGCTCCGAGAATTACAAAAAGCTTGATGCAATCGTCATTGTCGGCGACTTTGCAAACTCGGGAACGGAAATTCAGATGCAAAAGGTCAGGAACATTCTTGACGCAGGCGTTGATTATGACGAAACACAGGTTATATCCTCGTTTGCAAGCCATGAAACAAACAGCGACGGTACCGAAGTTGCGACCGAAAGAATGAACCGTATTCTCGGTCAGGATCCCGATCAACACAAGGTCATCAACGGCTTCCATTTTGTCTCCATCTCACCGTCACGCAGTTGTAACTATGATGACGGCAAAAAGGCTTGGATGGCACGGGAGCTTGCTTCTGCCGCAAAAGATAACAGAGCTAAGCCTATTTTCGTATTTCAGCATCCTCACAACACCAACACGGTTTACGGAAGTATTCTTTGGGGTGAGGACGAGCTGATAACAACCTATATGAACTATCCCCAGATAATTCATTTCTCCGGTCACTCCCACGCTCCGATAAATGACCCCAGGTCGATTCATCAACAGCATTTCACCTCGCTCGGCACGGGTACGCTCAGCTATTTTGAGATGGATGAGTTCGACAAAATTACAGGTTCAATACCCGATAACAAAGAAAATGCAGCTCAAATGCTCATTGTTGAAGCTGACGCAGACAACAGAGTAAGGGTTTATCCCTTCGATGTTCTGACAGGTCATTTCTTCCCGCAGGTGCGTAAAATCGACACTCCGAGCGATATAAGCTCCTTCATCTACACCGCCGAAAGATATAAGACAAAGGTTGTCCCCTATTTTGCCGATGATTCGAAGCTGACGGTTTCCGATGTAACCGACACATCGTTTAAAATAGAATTTGATCAGGCAAGAATTGACGAGGATTATGTCGACTGTTATGACATTGTGCTCAAAAATGCAGACGGCTTTGTCATCAGACATTTAAGTATATGGTCGGAATATTATTTTTATGATATGCCTGAAAAAAGATCTTACATATTCACCGATCTTGAACCAAAAACAAAATACACGGTAACTGTCAAGGCGTGCGGCTTTTGGAACAACATTTCCGAAAACAGCCTTGATGCGGATATAAAAACACTATAATAACACGGGAGGGGTCTCCAATGTCAAAATTCAAAGCGTTTCTCAAGCGCAAGGACATCGAATTTTCCGCCAAAAGATACGGAATTGATGCTCTCGGCGCAATGGCGCAGGGTCTTTTTGCTTCCCTGCTTGTCGGCACAATTCTTTCAACGATAGGAACTCAGTTTTCTATTGAAGCACTTGTAACAATCGGCGATTTTGCATCGGCAGTCAAGGGCTGCGCAATGGCAATTGCAATCGGATTTGCCCTCAAAGCTCCGCCGCTTGTTCTTTTCTCGCTCGCAACCGTAGGCTATGCCGCAGATAAGCTCGGCGGTGCAGGCGGTCCTCTCGCAGTATTACTCATTACAATAGTAGCCGCCGAATTCGGCAAAGCCGTAAGCAAGGAAACAAAGCTTGATATTCTTGTCACTCCCGTTGTAACGATCGGTCTCGGCTGTGTGCTCTCAATGCTCTGTGCACCGTATATAGGCAAGGCGGCAAGTGCCGTCGGTCACGCTATAATGTGGGCAACCGAGCTTCGTCCGTTCCTGATGGGAATTATTATTTCGGCTATTGTCGGCATTGCGCTCACCCTACCGATAAGCAGTGCCGCAATTTGTGCTGCTCTCGGACTTACGGGTCTTGCCGGCGGAGCCGCTCTTGCAGGCTGCTGTGCTCAGATGATAGGCTTTGCCGTCATGAGCTTTCGTGAGAACAAATGGGGCGGACTTGTTTCACAAGGTCTCGGCACAAGTATGCTTCAAATGGGAAATATCGTCAAGAATCCCCGAATTTGGATTCCGCCGACTCTCGCCTCGATGATTACGGGACCGATAGCAACCTGCATTTTCAAGCTTGAAATGAACGGAGCAGCGGTTTCTTCGGGTATGGGCACATGCGGACTTGTTGGCCAGATAGGTGTTTACACCGGATGGGTCAATGCCATTGCCGACGGCACAAAGGCAAGCATCACCGCCTTTGACTGGATAGGTCTTGTCCTCATCAGTTTCGTCCTTCCGGCTGTCCTCTCATGGGTTTTCTGCCTTATTCTCAGAAAAATAGGCTGGATAAAGGAAAACGACCTCAAGCTTGACCTTTAATAAAGCAAAAAATTCAGCGGTCGCAATTGCGACCGCTGTTGCTTTATACATATGGATATATCAAGAAAAGCGGTCATCGTTTGATGACCGCCGTTAATTATTTACAGAATTTTGGACTCACACCTTTTCATATTACTATGAGTTATGATTAAGTGTACATGTCACTCACTCTCTTCTGAGTAAATTTTGTTTAGTTTAAAGCTTTAGTGAAACATCGTACTCACTCTTTCAATTTATTAACCGGAAGAAGCTTTACGTTTTCATCGGACTCACTCTCTCTGAAAAAATTTAGTTCAACTTAAACTTTAATAAAACATCTTAACTCACTCTCTCAATGTTAATCGGGAAAGATTTAACTGTTCTTTGGACTCACGCTTTCTTAATAGATTTTGATCTGAGTTTAAGTCTTAAAGAAACATTGCACTCACTCTCTCAATTTAATTGATGAAGAAAATCTTACCTATGCCTTTGGACTCACGCTTTCTGTTAGTTATTTGGCATATTGCCTGGTATTGTTATCTCTTAACGAGATTCAATTAACTGTTCTTCGGACTCACGCCTTTTCAAGTTATTTTTTGTTATTGTGAAGCTTTAATAAAACATCTTACTCACTCTCTCAAGTTTATTTGATTTCAAATAAGATTTTATTAAATATCTTCTTACTTGATACTAAGAAGGATTTTATTACCTGTACATTTCAACTCACTCTTTCAATCTTTATGGAGGGGTAAATTAACTGTACTTGATACTCACCTTTCCTTGGATTATTCGGTGATTTGAGCTTTCATGCTCTCCTTCTATGTCATGTGGGCGTTCCCACTACTCCGCGATGCCGGGTGTTTAAAATCTTTACTGTTTATCAATTATTCATTTGGCTTTGTCGTGCCCTCTTATTTCAGATTTAACAGAACCGGATGGCGGCCATATTAAATTGTGTTTCATCTATCGTGTTCATTGGACTCGCCTCCCTTTCATTTTATTTGGGAAACCTTGGCTTTTGTTGATTTATTTTTTGTTGTTTCCCTTTGTTCAACTATATATTAGCACGCGTTTTATCGTTTGTCAATAGTTTTTTTAAAAAATATTGAAAATTTTTATAAAATTTGACTTAATTGCATTTTCACTTGACTATTGCCCGATTTGCGGTTAAAATATATTTATATGAAAACTACACGGAGGACGCAAAAATGGCTGATGAATACAATCCGGACATCGTCAGCGTAGTTGACGAGAACGGCGAAGAACATATTTTTGAAGAGCTTGACAGAATCGAAACAGATGATGCGCGTTACGTTGCCCTTCTCCCCGTCTATGACGACGCTGAGGATATCCTTGAGGACGACGGCGAAATAATTCTTCTCAAGGTTGAAGAAGAAGCAAACGGCGACACATATCTTTGCCCGATAGAAAATGCGAAGGAATTTGACGAGATTCAGGCAATATTCGAGGAAAGACTTCAGGATCTTTTTAACGAAGACGAGGAATAATAAGAAGCAAAACAAAGCCCTGCCTTGTTCGATAACTTACGGTCCATATTAACCCTACAACTTTATCTAAGGGAGCTCGGCTCCGTGCACGGATTGCAGACCTCCCGGCTTTTGCCGGACGTTGGGAGCGAGAACTGTATGGGAGGTTCCCACCTGCTTTAAACGCAGGTTACTATCGACCGTATCCGGCTTGGCGGGGTTCAAAAACAAAGGTGATTTAATTGATAAGAGTTGTCAGAGCAAACGTGCTTGACATTGTTCCGTTGGAGGTTGGCTTTATCTATGCTCAAAAGACACGGCTTTCAAACGGTCAGGACACAGTTGCTTTTTATGTATATGACCAGGACGGCGACAGAACGCTGCCTGTTAAAATAAAAACTTATCTCGAGGCAAAATTCGGGTTTCAGTACCGTGAAATTGCAAAAAAACTCGGTAACTACATAGCCTGCGATTCAGCCGTGCTAAAAAGCAACGGCGTTGTTACACTGTTTGACGACGGAAACATGAATATTTTTGACTCTAACGGCGACATAGCAATGCAGGAAAAGCTCGTTTATCAGAACTGCCCTATCAGAAGCCTTGCCCTTGACGGAACGTGTTTCTGGTGCGTTGTGCCGGACAGAAATTCAATCGTAAAATTCTCCCCTATTGAAAAGAGAGTTCTTTTGAGAATCGGTGGCGGCGCATCGGTCGCATTCAGACGTCCGATCTCCGTTTTCAAAAACAAGGACAAGCTTTTTGTTTGCAATGAGGCCACCAATGAGATAAGAACAATAAGCCTGAAAGATTATTCTGTAAACGACTATATGAAATTCAAAGAGCCTCTGAAGAAATATTTCAAGGTTGGTTTTTTTGAATATGTTGTCCTTGATTCGGGAGTTTACTGCCTTGAGGAAAGGGATAAATAATCTGAATACAAAACCGTACATATATGGAAAGAAGCACCTAAAGAAAAGGCGCTTCTTTTTTATTTTTGAGGTTATCATAATATAGGTGATATTATGGATAAAATCAAAGAATATTTTGTTGTTTTTGCCTCGGGAGGAATAATCTACAGCCTTATTGAGGTTGTTTTCCGCGGTTTTACTCACTGGACAATGACGCTGACCGGCGGAGCTGCACTACTGATTATTTACATCACTAACATAAAAATCAAAGCGAAAGGTCTTATAGTCCGCTGTCTTGCAGGCTGCGCGATAATCACATCGCTCGAATTCATTGTCGGCTGTATTGTCAACCGAGGGCTTCACATGAAGGTTTGGGATTATTCCGGGGAAAAATACAACGTGCTCGGTCAAATATGTCCGCTTTTCTCTGTCCTGTGGTTCTTACTCTGTATTCCCGCTACTCTGCTCTCCTTCTTTTTCCGCCGACGTTTCAGTGAATACAGATGATTTGATATTTTTGAATTCCTCGCTGAAATCGGGATTTGTGAGCGAAGTATAAGAGAAAAATGCCACGCCGCCGTAGTTATCCGTTGCCTTCGCGACGGATATTTCTTTCTCTATTATGCCGTTTCCTGCGTCAAACTCCTCGTCGCTGTCGTTTATTTTGTACGCCGCAATTCCGTATATCATTCTAACGGCCCCTATTGTATCCAGCTTTGACCAACTGTCGCAGGCCTTATCAAACGGTACCGCCTCGTCCTCAAAGCCGTAATAAAGCTGAGGAATAATCCAGTCACAATATCCGCGCTCTGAGCACCAGCGTTCAACGTCAGCATACTCCTCCTCATAGTTGTTGTTGATATTTCCTGCCGGGCTGATCGAGAAAACGCAGTCCTTGTTCTCACTCTTGACTGCCGTATACATCTGAGAAACGAACGAGGAAATCATTTCAAGACGCCATTTGTCGTGAAACAGCTTGCCGCCGCTTTTCTTATAATCGTCGTAGTAAACCTTATCCACGCTCTCGTCTGTTGAGGGATAGAAATAATCGTCGATATGTATTCCGTCAACATCATAGTTTTTGATAATTTCACGCACGCCGTCGATTATCAGCTTGTGATTATCCGTCGAGGCGGGGCAAAGATACAGACCGCCGTCCGCAGTTACGACGCGTTTTTTCGTCTTTTCGTCGCTCAAAAGAATTTTTGCCGGATTCTTTTTGCTGAGCTTATCAAGATCGGTATCAAACGACACCCTGAACGGATTTACCCATGCATGAAGTCCGATTCCCCTCTCATGGGCCTCTTCAACCATAATTTCAAGAGGGTCATAGTATATCGGATCTCCCTGATACCCCGTCAGATACGCCGACCAGGGAAATATATCCGACGGATACATTGCGTCGCAAAACGGCCTGACCTGCACAAACGCAGTGTTTATACCAAGCTTTGCGCAGTTATCAAACATCTCTCTGATTTTCTCTCTGAACGATGCTTCGTCACCGCCGTCCGAATCCTTCATGGAAAGTTCGTTATATGATATCCATACAGCGGAAATCTCCTTGCCGCCGGGCTTTTTGCTCTTTTGCGATTTGTCAGGAATTGTGCAAGAGGTAAGCATCATCATTGCAAGCAACAAACATATTATACGCTTCATATTATTTCTCCGTTGCGGCGTATCGGCCTGCCACCAAGCCGCTCGCCCATGCCCATTGAAGATTGAAGCCTCCGCAAATGCTGTCCGTATCGAGCACCTCTCCGGCGCAGAACAGCCCCTTTACAAGCTTTGACTCCATGGTTTTTCTGTTAAATTCGGTAACATCCGCACCGCCGACGCTTATTTGAGCATTTTTGAATCCCATAGTGCCCGTTACCGTGAAATCAAGATTCTTTGCTGTCTTTATTATTTCCGTTATTTCTTTTTTGCCGAGTTCACCGAGCGGAGTGAGACTGTTAATACCCGCTCTTTTGAGTATATACCTTCCGAGTGCCTTCGGTATCATACCCGAAAGCGCGTTTTCAATCGGAGTTTTCTTATCAAGCGAAAGTAAAAATCTTTCCGCTTCGTCCGTTTCGCACCTCGGCAAAGTGTCAATAAAGCATTTATACTGTCCGTTCTTTACACTTCGGCTTATATCCATTATTGAGATTCCGGAAAGGCCGTAATCGGTGAACAGAACCTCTCCTTTTGCATTGTCAATCGGCTTAACGCCTTGTCGGAGACTGACATTTGCCTTGGCTCTCACACCCTTGAGAGATTTTGTGTTTTCTTTAGTTGTGAGCTGAACAAGTCCGGGATAAACCTCGGTTATGTGATGACCGAGCGATTTGAGCAAACCATAGCCGCTGCCGTCGGAACCCTGCGACGCAGAGGCACAGCCGCCCGTGCAAATGATAACCTTTTTAGCAACAAGCTTTCCGACGGTGAAAATGCCGTTTTTCTTTTCGATTTTTTCAACGTGACTGTCGCATATAAGCTCCACGCCGAGCCTTTCCGCCTTTGAGCGGAGAGCGTCAAGCACCGACGAGGCGGTATTGCTCATCGGGTATACCCTGCCTTCGCCGTCGGCAACGCACAAAAGGCCGATTGAGCGAAAGAATTCAATCACCCTTTCAGGAGGAAACTCATTCAGTGCAGCCGAAACAAAATCGGGATTTGTGTAGCTGTCGGCAGCAGCGTTAAGGTTTGAAAGATTGCACCTTCCGTTGCCCGTCGCAAGGATTTTTTTGCCGACCTTTGGCATCGCATCCAATGCGGCAATGTTAAGCTTACGATCGGTTTGCTTGGCGCTTATCGCCGCTGCAAGCCCCGAAGCACCCGCTCCGATGATTATTATGTCGTAAATCATTTCACCGTCTCCGTAAATTTTATGATTTATTCTATCATATTTTGCTTGTCTTATCAATATGATTTTATCGGAGGGACGCAAAATGATTTTAGATATTTTTTCAGACACGGACAGAATACACAGTTACGATAAGGATCTCACGCAAGCAGCCGAAAATATAAGAATCCTGCTTCAGGGTACATATGCACGTTTTAACGAAGCGACCGATCCGCTGATAATCGAGGCCTTGATTTACAGAATGAAAGAACTTGAAACTCAGTACAGCTTTCTTATCAAAAAAGCGAAGCTTGAAAGACTCTGCGGCGAGATAGGCTCAAAGGGTGATTTTGTATGAAGTATGCCTTGATTGCAGGAGTATGCATTATTCTGCTGATACCTATAATCGCGATGTTCAAGAAAGGCGCTTTTTTCAAATGCATTTTTCTCTCGGCATTTCAAGGCTTGGCAGCCCTTCTCGCCGTGAACTCACTCGGACTGCTGACGGGAGTAAGTCTCGCCGTGAATTGGTACACGGTTCTTGCCTGCGTCTGTCTCGGAATTCCCGCAAGCATTTCCATGCTGGTGTTGGATATTATTATGTAAAAAAAGCGTAAGCTTCTCATTTCGGAAAACCTACGCTGTTATATTTTATTCTTGTTTTATCTGCATGAGTGTATAATATTGTTTACGGTCTATCTTAAGTTTTCCTATTTAAACGTAGCGTGAGTTTATTTCACTCTGTGTGCTTTACGGATTTCTTTCTTGGCTCGGTGTAGGCATCGACCACTACTCTTCACTTTTAGCTTTTATCTCATATGAAACCCATCAGTCACAGCTCAAGGTCGTGACAGCTCCCCTACAGGGACGCCAAGAGAAATTCACGCTGCCTTAACACAACAAAAAGACCCCGACATATGTCGAGGTCTGATTATATTTATATGGACAATCAGTTGTTGTCGCCCTTCTTCTTGATGATGTCGTTAAGAATTACATAGAAATCCTCATCGTCAACTCCGCTCTTTGCCTGCGGCTTGGAGCTGTTAACAACCGGCGGCTCAATCGGAGCATTTGCAGAAGCAGCCGCTGTTGAACGAATCGGTGCACCTGCGTTTGATGTTGACTTAAAAGTCGGGATAGAGCCAAAATCCTCTGACGGCTTTGCGTCAAAACCGGTAGCGATAACCGTAATGATAATCTCATCCTCAAGCTTGGAGTCAAATGCAACACCCCATGTGATGTTTGCATCCGGATGTGCCTTCTCTGTGATGGATTCACAAGCGTTCTCAATCTCTTCAAGACCGATATCCGGTGAAGATGTGATGCTGATGATAACTCCCTTTGCACCTGCGATAGATGTTTCGAGCAGCGGGCTTGATGTAGCCATATCGGCTGCCTGAAGGCTCTTGTCCTTGCCCTTTGCAGTGCCGACGCCCATGTGAGCATAGCCTGCGTCTCTCATTACGCTGCAAACATCGGCGAAGTCAAGGTTAACGAAGCCCGGAACCTTAATAAGCTCCGAAATGCTCTTAACGCCCTGTGAAAGAACCTCGTCTGCTACGAGGAATGCCTCTGAAAGAGTCTTGCAGCGGTCGCTGAGGAGCTTAAGTCTGTCATTCGGGATAACGATGAGGCTGTCAACGTTCTCTGAAAGACGTGCAATACCCTGCTCTGCGAGCGTGCTTCTCTTCTTGCCTTCAAACTTAAAGGGCTTTGTAACAACACCGACTGTGAGAACGCCCATTTCTTTAGCGATCTCGGCAATTACGGGAGCTGCACCTGTACCTGTGCCGCCGCCCATACCTGCGGTGATAAATACCATGTCTGTTCCCTTGAGGATCGAGGAAATTTCTTCTCTACTCTCCTCGGCTGCCTTCTCGCCAACCTCGGGACGTCCGCCGGCGCCCTGTCCTCTTGTGGACTTCTCGCCGATCTGAATTCTGTGAGTTGCCTGGGAATTGACAAGCACCTGCTTGTCCGTGTTAACTACGATAAACTCAGCACCCTGCATACCCTGAGCGATCATTGTGTTGACAGCGTTTCCGCCGCCGCCACCGACGCCTATAACCTTGATCTGAACGGTGCTCTCGAAATCGTTATCAATTTCAAATGCCATTTTTAAAACCTCCGTTTTGTAAGTCATATTTACTCCAAGTTTTACACATTTGTTATGATATCATACTTTTTTATCAATTTCAAGACTAATATCACGAAAACAGGCAAAAATATCGGATTTTTTTCAGTTTTCACAAGCTATGACCTCATACATTTATCCGTCATACTTTTTCTGCCTTAAAAAAGCGGATTTTCCTCAATTTATTCTTCCTCAGCCGTGTCCTGTGCCGTTGTATTCTCTTCCTCCGACTCGGTTTCCTCTTCCGGAACGGTCGTTTCTTCTTCGCCGTCCGTATTGTTTGCCTCTGCGGTTTCGGCTTCGGGCTGCGTTGTTTTTTCTTCAGCGGAAACAGGTTTTGTTGTTGCGGCAGCGGTTATCTTTTCGAGCGTTTCAAGCGGCTCTACATAGACTTTTTTCACTATTGAGAGATTGATTTCACCGATTTGATTCGGGTTGTTTTCGTCCTCCTGTGCAATTACCTTTTTTGCCTCTTTGAGCTTATACTCAATATCGCTGTCATCGCCGAGATAAAGTCTGTATCTGCTCTGATATTCAAGATAGATATTCTTTTGATCGGAAATGTCAATGCCCGTTATGTTCTTTATATCCGCACTCTTGATAGCGGCGCAGATATTGTCATAAAGCTTTTTTTCGGTTTCGTCGGCAAAGCCTATAACCTCTCCCGGCTTGGCATTTATTTTGTTCTTCACGGTCAAAAGCGTAAGTCCGCTGTTTTTAGGCTTATCTTTTATGATTTCAAGTACTTTTCCGTTTGAGTCGGCTATCGCATATCCGTTGACGGTCTTAAAAATCAAAGCCGCCTTACCGTCCTTTACCGTGAAAGTAATTTTTCCGCTTATGCTTTTGCTTATATCGAGAGAAAAAATATAAGGAAGCTTTTCCTCAGCCCTCGCTTTAACCTTTTCCCAGTCGGTTGTTATCATGTTGTCACCGACCTCAACGCCCGCGGCATCAAGTATCTGTTCGGCCTTGTAATGAGTTCCTGCCTTGGCGACCTTTATTTCACTGACGTTAAACAGCACAGTCACCGAAAGCACGGCAAAGACTGCCGCAACGGCAACAACCGCAATAATTCCCGTAAGAATTCTGCGGTTACGAGTTACCTTTTTCAGTTTTTTTTCGTACCGCTCCCTCGCCTCCGGTGAAAGGGCAGCGACCTGTCTTGCTGTCAGTTTTTTCATTGTCAGTCAATCCTTTTTATTTTTGCTCCTATATAGTCAAGGCTCTTTTCGAGCGCTTCATATCCTCTGTCGATAAAATGAATATTTTCAACGGTTGTTCGTCCCTCGGCGCATAGTCCGGCAACGGTCAACGCCGCACCTGCTCTCAGATCATGGGCGCAAACCGATGCTCCCTGCAATCTTCCGACACCGTTGACAACGGCAATTTTATCATGGACGCTTATATCCGCGCCCATTCTGTTAAGCTCGCCTGCATGACGAAAGCGGTTTTCAAATATATTCTCGCAAATCACGGTTGTTCCGTCGGCAACAGCCGCCATAGCCATTATAAGAGCCTGACAGTCCGTCGGGAATCCCGGATATGGCATTGTCCTTATTGTGCCCGTTGCGCAAAGACGTCTCGGTGATATTATTCGCAAACGGTTCTGTGACGCGGTTATTTTGCATCCGCTCAGCTCAAAGCATTGCATTATCGGCACAATGTGACCGGGTACAACATCGTCGAGCAGAATATCCGAACCCGTCACCGCTGCCGCAGCCATGTATGTGCAAGCTGCAATTCTGTCCGGCATAACGGTGAACTGCGTACCGTGCAGACGTTCGACGCCCTCAATATAGACCGTGCTCTCCCCTGCTCCGCTTATCCTTGCGCCGCAGGAATTGAGAAACATTGCAAGGTCAACTACCTCCGGCTCTCTGGCGGCGTTTATTATTGTCGTCGTTCCCGAACAGCGTAATGAAGCGAGCATAATATTCTCTGTTGCTCCGACGCTCGGAAACGAAAGTGCAATTTTTGCTCCCTTCACCTTTTTACATTTGCACGAGATGTGCCCGAATTCCTCGGAAAGACTCACGCCGAGCTTTTCCATTGCAAAAAGATGCAGATCAATCGGTCTCATTCCGATATCACAACCGCCGGGAGCGCAGATATGAGCCTCGCCCGTCCGTGTGATCAATGCGCCGAGAAAAACAATTGACGAGCGCATTTCACGCATAAGCTCATCGGGAATACCGTTCAATTTCATTCTGCCGCTGTCTACCGAAACGGAATTTCCGCTTCGGTGCACCTCACAGCCGAGTGATTTTAAAATATTCAGTGTTGAGTCAATATCCGTAAGCGACGGACAATTATGTATCACGCACGGTCTGCCGACGGCAACGGTTGCCGCAAGAATCGGGAGTGCGCTGTTTTTTGCACCCTGCACCTTCAGTCTGCCGCCGAGCTTCCTGCCGCCCTCAATAATAAAGCGTCCCATATATCGCACCCTTTCGGAAAATATCAATCTGTTCTCAGTTTATGATACTTTCCGAAAAGTGTTAATTTTTTACTATCTTACAAACGCACTCCGTTATGCGCTGCGAAGCGTCAAGTATAGCCATGGCTCTTGCGTTTTCGCCCATCTTTTTAAGGCGTTCGGGCTTTGAGAAAAGCTTTTCAACCTCTGAAAGAAGTCTTTCGCCCGTGAAGTCCTTTTCCTCAATCAGAATTGCGGCATCTCTGTCGGACATTGTTTTTGCATTATAATACTGATGATTTTCCGCCGCATACGGATAAGGAACAAGTATTGACGGCTTGCCGAGAGCCTGTATTTCGCTCAGTGAGCTTGCTCCGGCACGGCAGACAACCAGATCAGCCGCCGCCAGACAGCGATCCATATCGTTTATATATTCTCTGAGCATTATCTGCGGATTGGCATTAAGGTCAACGTCCTTGCCGATGTCATCAATCATTGAGGCGCCTGCCTTGCCCGTGGCATGCAGATAATAACAATCTTTCTTTTCAAATCTATGGAGTATGAGATATTTAACAGCTTCGTTAATTGCCCTTGCGCCGAGACTGCCGCCCATTGAAAGAATAAGCGGACGTGAATCAAGCTTCATTTCGGCTCTTGCAAATTCCTTGTTTGCAGAGATAATCTCTCCTCTTATCGGGAGACCGGTAACGACGCACGGATTTTTCGGTTTAAGAAGCTTTTCTGCTTCGGGAGCGGTCAGCATTACAACGTCAACCTTTTTTGCGAGGTTTTTATTTGTAACACCGGGGAAAGCGTTCTGCTCGTGTACGGCGGTCGGAATCCCCATTCTCGCCGCAACGCTGAGCACGGGTCCGCTGACATAGCCTCCGAATCCGATAACAACGTCGGGCTTGAAGTCCTCAATAATCTTTTTCGCCTGACCCTCTGATTTAAAAAGCAAATTTACCGTTTTTATATTGTGCTTAAGTCCTTCAAAATTTAGCTCACGGCTGAAGCCCTGAATCTCAATCGTTTTAAAATCATATCCTGCGGCGGGAACAAGCTGAGCCTCCATTCTGTCGGCAGTGCCGACAAAAAGTATCTCCGCCTTGGGATAGTTTTCTCTTATGTAGCCTGCAACGGCAAGCGCCGGATTGATGTGACCGCCCGTGCCGCCCGTTGCGAATAAAATCTTTTTTCCGTTAAGCATCTGTTTTCGCCCTCTTTTTTCTGTCGCCCGACCTTGAAACTGCAAGCACTATTCCCATTTCAACAAGCTGCATGACAAGCGCCGTACCGCCATAGCTGAAAAACGGGAGTGAAATGCCCGTGTTCGGCATAAGATCCGTTACAACCAGGATATTTAATATAGTCTGCAAGCCGACCTGAAGTGAAATTCCGAGAACGAGCAGACGTTCAAACATGCTCTTTGCTCTTGAAGCGATTACAAAGCCCCTGAAAACAAGTGCGGCAAAGAGAAGTATGATGAGCACACTGCGGAAAAATCCCAGCTCCTCACCGACGATTGCGAAAATAAAGTCGTTCTGCGGTTCGGGCATATAGAGGTATTTCTGCCTCGAATTGCCGAGACCGAGGCCGAAGAATCCTCCCGAGCCGAGGGCAAACAGCGATTGGTTCGTCTGCCAGCGGGTATCCGTATCCTCGTAGTCCTTATGAATAAACGAATCAATTCTTTCCGCCTGATACGGGTCGAGGATTTTATCTCTGAACAGAACAACAACGGCGATCAAAACTATGCCTGCCGTTATGCCGAGAATGAACCATCGGTTATCGACACCGCCGAGATAAAGCATACAAATGCCGATAAGCATTATAAGAATTGTACATGAAAGGTGCTTTTCAAGGTAGATAAGCACACAAAGAAATCCGAGCAGTCCGAAAAGAACAAGAGCGAACCACCATTTTGTTTCGATCTGATGTCTGTATTTTTCAAGAAGCCATGCGAAGGTCATTATAATACCGAGCTTCGCAACGTCGGAGGGTTGGAATACTATTCCGAGCTTCAGCCAGCGTCTGAATTCCTCCTTGCCGTCAAGACGGTACGGATGAATAAGAACAAGAATAAGCAGGATAAGCGATATCGCCGCAATAACAGGCGTGGCTTTTTTTATAAGCTCGGGATTGATTTTTGAAACAGCAAACATGAGCGCAACGCCCACAAGAGCGAATCCGAGCTGACGCTTGATATAATATGTTGCATCGTAGCCCGTCGCGGCGTCGTATTTTGCGCTGATATAACTGGCGGAAAACATCATCACAAGTCCGATAGTCAGAAGCATCAGAACAAGCACCATATAAACGATATCGAATCCGCCGCCGATGAACACGTCCAAACCGAACAGTCTGAACCTGCCTTTTGATTTTTTTTCGGTTGAGGCTGCGGCATTTCTGCCTGCCGTCTGTCTGAGCTGTTCGGATGACATTTTCCGTATCCCCCTTTGTTTTGTTTAGGTTTATTTTTGTTTTCTCTTGAACCAAAGCTCCCCTGCATGGAGCGTCAAGGATAGGTTATTGCTGATATTTTTACCTCGAAAATCCGCCGTAATACATCAAAAGAACACCGATTATTCCGCCGACAAGGTTGACTGTGCAGAACACCGTGTCAATCTTCTTCTCGCTCCAGCCGCCCATCTCAAAATGATGGTGAATGGGAGCCATTCTGAATATTCTCTTGCCGTGAGTTATCTTGAAATATCCTATCTGAATAACGTCCGAAAGGCCTTCGATGAAATAAATAATACCTGTCAATATAAGGATTATCGGGCAATCAAAAGCATATGCAATTGCAACGACGAGTCCGCCGAGGAACATTGAGCCTGTATCGCCCATGAACACCTTTGCCGGATATCTGTTCCACACAAAGAAGCCTATGCAGCCGCCGAGAAGAGCGGCGGAAACTATGCCGATTCCGAAGGCCTTGTGAACAACAGCCATAATGATAAAGCTGATTGCCGCCGTAGCTGTAACTGACGAGCAAAGTCCGTCAATTCCATCGGTGAAGTTAACCGCATTTATTGCGCCGTAGAGTACGCAAACGCCGAGGATCCAGAACCAAATGCCGAGCGAAACATTGCCGACAAACGGAATGAACATATACGGGTCCTTATCCATCGCCAGATAGAGGCTTGTAAGATAAGCGGCGCAGATTATGAGCTGAAATATAGTTTTCTGGATAATCGAAAGACCGAGATTGCGTTTTTTTACTACCTTTATGTAGTCGTCGGCAAAACCGACTGCGCCGAACATCAGCGCCATAATAAGTCCTGCCCAAAGCTTCGTCTTTTCGCTTGAGTCAAGTCCCGCTCTGCTGACTGTCATCGAATAACAAACAAGCACAACGGCTGCGGAGCAAAATATTCCTATTATAAACATCAGTCCGCCCATTGTCGGTGTGCCCTGCTTTTTCTTGTGCCATTTCGGCCCGATATCGAGAATCGTCTGACCGAATTTGAGCTTATGAAGCCATGGAATAATCACATAGCCGAGCAGTGCGGTTATAGCGAATGCGCCGACCGCGCTGAGTATAAGTGCAAGATAGCTGTTCATTTATTTCACCCGTGTCCTTTCAACCCTTTGAATTATTTTATTCTGCCGTAAAGGTCGTTTATAACATCCTCAAGCGCCATGCCGCGGCTCGCCTTGAAAAGAACCGCATCGCCGGGCTTAAGCGTTTCAAAAAGCTTGTCGGCAAGCGCCTTCTTATCCGTGAAGCCATATACCTCACGGACACCGCACTCCCTCGCCTTTTCTGCCGAGGCAAGTGACCTTTCGCCGTAGGTCATAAAAACATCAACCTTTGCTTTTGCCGCGAGCAGACCTGCATTTCTGTGCGATTCCTCACTTATTGTGCCAAGCTCCAGCATATCGCCGAGAACCGCAATTTTTCTTTCCGCCTTCATCTCAGAGAGCATTTTCAAAGCCGCTCTTTGCGAATCGGGGCTTGCATTGTAGCAGTCCTCAATGAACTTTATTCCGTTAAGAGTCTTCATACGCTGTCTCATGCCGGATGGAGTGTACTTTGCAAGTCCTTTGACAGCCTCCTCGGCGGTGACGCCGAGCTGCACACCCGTTCCGAAAGCGGCAAGAGCGTTATATACATTATGTCTACCGATAGTCGGAATAACGACATGCTGATTTTTGCCGTCATAAACTATATCAAATTCAGTGCTTTCATCGCACTGTTCAATGTTAACTGCTCTGAAATCACAGGTTTTATCGTCGATTCCGTAGTAAATCACAGGATGATTCTCAATGACCGCACCCGCAAGATAAGGGTCGTCACCGTTGAGAAGAATAGGACAGTTTTCACGGAGTCCGTCAAGAATTTCAAGCTTCGCCTTGAGGATATTCTCTCTTGAGCCGAGGTTCTCCATATGAGAAACACCTATATTGCTTATTATTGCAATTGTCGGCTCGGCAATGAGAGAAAGCTCGGAGATCTCTCCCCTGTTGCTCATGCCCATCTCGATAACTGCTGCCTGAGTGTCCTCATCCATTCTAAGAAGCGTTCTCGGCAGACCGATGTTATTATTCAGGTTGCCCTCTGTCTTAAGCGCATTAAACTTCTCGTTGAGCACAAACCATGTCATTTCCTTTGTGGTCGTTTTGCCGACGCTGCCTGTCAGACCGACAACGGGAATATCAAATGTCGTTCTGTACCAATGAGCGAGTGCCATAAGAGCCTTGTGGGTATCCTCAACTCTGAGCATGGGGCCGTCTGCGTCAACATCGTGATGAACGATTGCCGCCGAAGCACCGTTTGCAAAAGCGGAAGCGGTGAAATCGTGGCCGTCAAAGTTTTCGCCCTTGATTGCGATATAAAGACAACCGGGCTTACAAAGTCTTGAGTCTATACAAACCTCTGTAAATTCCGCATCAATATTAAATGTTCCGCCGATGTGCTCGGCAATTTCTTTTAAAGTAAGCTTTTTCATTTTTCAAAATTCGCTCCGTTATCAAGTATTTGCTTCACGATTTCACGTTCATCATAGTGTATCTTCTCCGTCCCGAAAATCTGATACTTTTCATGGCCCTTTCCCGCAATAAGAACCGTGTCCCCGGGTTTTGCTTCAACGAGAGCCTCTCTTATTGCCTGTGTTCGGTCGGTAATGCGGACATAGGAGTTTTTATCGAGTCCGCTGACAATATCGTTAATTATCGAATCGGGATTCTCGGTTCTCGGATTATCCGATGTAACAAAAACCTTATCCGAATATTTGCAGGCAATTTTGCCCATTATCGGTCTTTTGGTCTTGTCTCTGTCTCCGCCGCAGCCGAATACGGTTATCAGTCTTTTGTCATATACTTCCCTGACCGTTTTAAGAACATTTTCAAGAGAATCCGGTGTATGTGCGAAATCAATAAGTATATTGATTTTCCTGTCATTCTTTATCTTCTCTATTCTTCCTCTGACCGTTTTCATATCGGCGACTGCCTTGACCGCCCTTTTCATGCTGACGTTCATCACCATGCCGACCGTCAGAGCCGCAAGAGAATTGTAAACCGAGAATTTGCCTATAACATTATATACTATATCATAGCTTCCGCTTTTTGACGTGAGCTTATACTCAACCCCGTCATGGTGAAGCCTGACTTTTTCTGCCATAACATCAGCGTCTGTGTCAATTGCATATGTTACAGTTTTATTCCTTGTATTCTTTTTCATAAACGGCGCATATTCATCGTCCGCATTTATAACGCAAATATCACTGCTTTGCATCAATATCGCCTTTGCTTCGGCGTAGCTTTCCATAGATTTATGATAGTCGAGATGCTCACGTGAAAGATTCGTATAAACTCCGATATCAAAATTTATTCCGTAAAGTCTTTTTTGAACCAAAGCCTGTGACGAGGCCTCCATTATGCAAACATCACAGCCTGCCATCTTCATCATATATAAATATCTGTGAAGCACCGACGGATCGGGCGTCGTATAATCGGCAGGATATTTTTCGTTGCCTATTGCAACTCCGACAGTGCCGACAACGCCGACCTTGTAGCCGTTCTCTTCAAGAATCTTTTTTATAATAAAGGCTGTTGTTGTCTTGCCGTTTGTGCCCGTTACGCCTATCATTTTGAGCTTTCTGTGACAGTTGCCGTAATAATTGGCACACATGAGTGCGTAAGCCTCTCTCGTATCATTAACGATTATGCTGTTTTTTATTCCCATGTCACGCTCACATATTACAACTGCGGCTCCTCTTTCGACAGCCCTGCGTGCATAGTCGTGTCCGTCATTTTTGTTTCCCTTTATACAAACAAAAGCGCTTGAATTCCTTACCTTTCTTGAATCGTCGGTCACGTTAGCGATTTCAGGATTAAGGGTGTAACCGTTTTTTATTTCAATTCCGTCAAGCAATTCCTGCAGCTTCATAGTTACCTCCGTTCAAAAACTGACATGCTGTATTGCCTTAATGATCCGAAACTCCCGATGTTGTTCTGAAATATACCGTTACGGTAGAGCCGTATTCTATTTCCGAATTTTTCAACGAGCTTTGACGGTACGCTGTCATACTCTCATCGGACAGAGAATTTCCGGATACTTTAATATTTATACCCGCATTTATTGCGGCATAATTAGCTTCCGTTATCGTCATTCCCGTGAAATCGGGAACAACCGTTTTCAGCTTTTTCTTCTGCTCGTCGGTATAGAGAACAACAACTCCGCCCTGCGGAATATACTGTCCCGAAGCCGGCATCTGCGAAAGAACCTTGTCACCGTCACCGACGACACGAACGCTGAACTTATTATCCTCAAGAGAGGACTGAGCCTCGCCGACAGCCTTGCCCGTAACGCTCGGAACCTGGACGTCAAGCAAAGCTTTCTCGGAATCGTTGTACTGACGCTCAATATTGAGATAAGTGAGCGTATTTTCGATAACCTCGCCTGCAACCGGAGCCGCAACTGCTCCGCCGCCCGTTGCTCCCTCGGGCTCATCTACAACGATAAGCACGGTAACCTGAGGATCGTTTGACGGTGCCACTCCGACAAAGGACGCCGCAACCTCGCCCGGTTTGTTCAGCTTGTCGGAAGTACCTGTCTTGCCGCCGACTCTGTAGCCCGCAACATAGGCATTTCTCGCCGTTCCGTTGAGAGCGACCTGCTCCATTGAAGCCATGATTTTTTCCGATGTTGATTCGGAAATGACCTGTCTCTTTTCAATCGGCTGTGTCTGAGAAACAACATTGCCCTCGCTGTCAAGAGTCTTGCTGACAACATACGGCTGCATAAGCTTGCCGTCGTTTGCGATGGCATTGACTGCCGTTATCATCTGTATCGGCGTGATCTGGAAGGACTGACCGAACGATGAGCTGGCAAGGTTTACCTTTGTCATTTTGTCCTTTTCAAAGTAGGTTACGCCTGCCTTCGGTGCGGTTTCACCCGGAAGGTCGATACCTGTTTTTTCGGTAAAACCGAAGGCTTCAAAATATTTATAGAAGGTATCAACGCCGAGTCGCTGACCGATGGTGATGAAATAGGGGTTACAGGAATTCATAAGACCCTCGGTAAGAGTCTGGGTTCCGTGACCTGCTGTGTTATGGCATGAATAGATTCTGTCTGCAACGGATATTGAGCCTGTGCAAGTGAACTTTTCGTCATATTTAACGGCGTTCTCCTCAAGTCCGGCAGCCATGGTTATTACCTTGAAAACTGAGCCGGGCTCATATGTATCCGTAAGCGCTCTGTTGTTCCACTGAGCGTACATTGCGTTTTTCTCCGCCTCGTCCTTTTCTGCGGTATCGGTAATTTTATTGAGCGACTCAACCGTTCTTTTGTCATAAACCGTGTACGGGTCGTTCGGGTCATAGTCGCCCTTGGAGGACATTGCAAGAATAGCACCGGTTTTAACGTCCATAACAATGCCCGTGCAGCTCGCCGCCTTGCTTGTTTCATAGCAGGAGAAAAGCGCATTTTCGAGATATCTTTGTATCGTTTCGTCTATTGTCAGGACAAGGCTCGTTCCCTGCTTTGCCTCATAAACGGACTTATACTCAATATCCTGTGCAACGGAGGAATTGCTCCTTGCCGAAATCACTCTGCCGTCAACGCCCGTCAGTGTGCTGTTGTAGTATTCCTCGATTCCGGAAAGACCGTTATTATCCGTTCCCGTGAAGCCGAGAATTTGCGAGGCAAGCGTCGAATAGGGATAGTAACGCTTAACGTCCTCGTCAATCATAACGATAGAGCCGAAGCTTTGCTCCTGATTGTCCTTGTCAAGGAAAGTGCCCTTTATAAAGGCTTCCAGCTTATCCTTTGCTTCTTTTTCCACCTTGGTTTTGATGCTTACGCTGTTGTATTGCTTATATGATGCCTTATCTTCAAGATACTTTCTCGAAACGCCGAGAACGCTCGAAAGGGTCGAATACACCTTCTCCTGAGCCTGAGCCGGAATATCGGCAAAAGCGGTCGCGTTGAGAGAAATCTTCCAAGCCGAGGCACTCTGGGCAAGAACCGACATATTAGCGTCATAAATAATGCCCCTCTGTGCGGTTATCGCCGTATCGCTGAGCTGCTGAGTCTCCGCCTTTGTTTTGAAGAAATCTCCCTTGTAAAGCTGAGTATACGCCATGCCGAATATTGTGGCACCGAATCCGAGAATAATGATTATCGCAAGCAGGCGCATTGTTCTCTTTTGGAGATTTTTCATTATTATTTTTTTAGGTCTGAGAAAACCGTTTGTGCCTCTTTGCAACCCTATCATCCTTTCGCTCTTCATTTTTGCGCTGTACCCTTAAAATCACTCTAAGGGCGGATAAAAAATCCGCCCTCACCGTTCATATTATAAATATGTCTGATATCGTTTTTATATTCATTGATTCGTATCCTTCTGAGCTGACTTTGTGTTGTTATCATCCTCTGACATATCAAAATATCTTACCTGATAGCTTTCACGCTTAACCATGCCGAGCTTTGTCTGAGCATATTCCTCAATTTTATCCATCGACATAAGAGAGTTGAACTGCATCTGCAAGCGTACATTTTCGCTCTGTGCGGTTTTGAGAGCCGTTCTCTCGTCGGCAAGCTCGCTCTGATAATTTGTCAGCATTACTCTGCTGTAGATAAGCGAGCCGAGTATAAGCAATGCTGCAATGGCAATAATTCCTGCTCTGAGTGCGGCAATCCTGCTGGCTCTTACCTCTGTCTTTGCCTGTTCAAAGCTGATCGGCTTCGGATTGATTACTGTCGGGATTTCAATTTTTTTCTTTTTGCGTTCAACGGGAACGTATCCGTTTTTTGTATTATCGAACAAGTCGAGGTCAAGGGCCAAGCCGTCATTACGATTAGCCATATCCGTCAGCTCCTTTCAAAATTTAACGTCATTTTAATTTAATCTTTCTTATTTTTGTTTTATATCTTTTCTATTGCTCTGAGCCTTGCGCTGTGTGCTCTGAAATTCTCCCCAACCTCGTTCTCCGTCGGTGCCTTCGACTTGAATGGGAGCTTACCTCTCGGCTTTCTGCCGCAGACGCAAACGGGAAATTCAGGCGGACAAATGCAGCCCTCACAGAATTTATTGAACTTCTTTTTAACTATTCTGTCCTCAAGCGAATGGAATGTGATTATCGCTATCCTGCCCGAGGGGTTGAGTGCCTCAAACATATCGTCAAGCGCACGTTCAAGCTTTTCAAGCTCGCCGTTTACCTCGATTCTCAGCGCCTGAAACGTCTTTCGTGCCGGGTGTCCGTCACGCTTGGCTTTCATAGGCATCGAAGCCTTAATGATATCAACAAGCTCAAAGGTCGTTTCAATCGGCTTCTTCTCCCTCGCCTTGACGATATTCCTTGCAATCGACGGAGCAAATTTTTCCTCACCGTAGGTGTAAATGATTTTTTGCAATTCGCTTTGTGAGGCGGTGTTTACAAGATCTGCGGCGCTCATGCCCTCCATGCTCATTCTCATGTCCAGCGGTGCATCCTTGTGAAATGAGAATCCGCGTTCGTCGGTATCAAGCTGATGCGAGCTGACTCCGAGATCCGCCATAATTCCGTCCACGCCGTCTATTCCGAGATTCTCGAGTATCGACGATATATTAACGAAATTGTCGTGAACAATCGTCACTCTGCCGTTATTTTTAAAACGCTCCTGCAAATTCGCGACAGCTTCGGGGTCCTGGTCGATCGCAATGATCCTGCCCGTCGTCAGTCTTTCGGCAACTGCGGCGCAATGTCCTCCGCCGCCTGCGGTGCAATCAACGTAAATCCCGTCCGGGCGAACATTGAGAGCGTCTATCGTTTCATTGAACAATACGGGAATGTGTTTAAATTCGCTCATCAGAACGGAACAACGAAGTCGGCAGGCTCGTCATCCTCTCTCATCATTGCGTCGAAGCGATCCTTCGCCCAAATCTCGGCTCTCTGACCGACACCGATGATAACGATATCACGGACAATGCCTGCTTTTTCGATAAACCTTGCCGGCAGAACAACGCGGCTCTGCGAATCCATCTCGCAATTCTCGCTGTTGAGAAAAATCGTTCTCTGAAGCTTAGTCCTGTCAACCCCGTCATTGACGAACAAAAGCTCGTTGGTAATTTCCTCCCACTGCTCCTCTCTGTAAATTCTGAGGAACTGCTCGCCGGGCTTGGCAAAGACAACAAACTCCTTGCTGCCGATCATATCTCTGATTTTCGGAGGCATAACTATTCTTTTTTTTGCGTCAAGAGTACGGTCATAATAGCCGTTGAACTGCATAAAAGCTGCCTCCCTTTCGAAGAACTCTTCCACTTCGTGGGTTTTATGTGTAAATTCACTCCACTTTTGTAACTTTATTATACAATACAATTTCCAAATGTCAAGAAAAAATATTGCACAAAAAGCTTAAATAATATTACAAATTGTTACAAAGCCGGAAATAACTCTTTTCTCAATCAAAAAGTATTGACAACAAACAAAAATATGTTTAAAATTCACTTGTGACTTTTCGCCGCAAATAATACACATTATAATTAAGGAATGATTAAATGAAGCTTTTTGTAAATCCCGATAAAATAATCGGCAAAATAAAGCCTATGAACGCCGTCAACAACGGCCCTGTGTACACCGAAAATGCGGATCAGAATCTGACCAATCTGCCCTATTTTAAGGAAGCTAACATACCCTATGCCAGAACTCACGATTCCTCTATCTGCTACGACTACGGCGGGGAGCACACGGTTGACATAATAAACATATTCACGGACTTTGATGCAGATCCTTACTCCCCCGAGTCCTACGATTTCACGCTGACGGATATGTATCTTGACAATATCGCGCGCTCGGGCGCCCGGGTGTTTTACCGTCTCGGCAACAAGATCGAGCATTGGCCGAAGCATTACGGAATCATGCCGCCGAAGGATTTCAAGAAATGGGCGGTCATCTGTGAGCATATTATCCGCCACATGAACGAGGGCTGGGCAAACGGTCATCACAGAGGCATTGTTTACTGGGAAATCTGGAACGAACCTGATTTCAACAATAAATGCTGGACGGGCACTCCCGAGGAGTTTTTCGACCTCTTTGAAATCACGGCGAAACATCTTAAATCCTGCTTTCCCGAGATCAAAATCGGCGGTCCTGCCGTGTGTCGCTACAATGCAGACTGGCTGATTCCTTTCTTTGAAGAGATGAAGAAGCGTAATGTGCCGATGGATTTCTATTCGTGGCATTGCTACTCTTCAAAGGTTGAGGATTTTATAAGAGATACCCGTCTGCACAGAGCCTTGCTCGACCGATACGGCTACAGTGAAAGCGAGAGCATACTCAACGAATGGAACTATGTCTGCGGTTGGAGCGGCGCAGGATGGAAAAAAAGCCTGGCAACCGAGCTTTCAATAAAAGGAGCGGCTTTTATCGCCGCCGTTGCAACAGCCTGCCAGCACGAAAAGCTTGATATGCTGATGTATTACGATGCAAGGATCAACTCAACAATGAACGGCCTTTTCAGACCCGGCACATTGGAAGTGCGCAAGGGTTACTATCCGCTGAAAATCTGGGGAGAAATGCTTTCAAGCGACGGCGAATGTGAAACATCATGTGACATTCCCGACATCTATGCCGTATCCGCCGTTAAAGACGGTGCAAGCGTCACGATGATAACCTATTACTCGGATGACGACGAAGCCTTGCCTCGCACATTCACCGTTGAGCTTTCGGGCGACGTTCTTCGCACGGTGTATTTGCTCGACAGCACTCACGATATGACAGCTTGTGAAACAATTGCTCCGGATTGCGACTCATTCAGATTGACCATGCAGCCGAACACGGTGGTGGTAATCAGATAAATGAAAGACTATATTTTTCTTATAATAATTCTCCTTTTGAGAGTTCCTCAGAATTTTTCAAGCAAAAAGACAAGCGGTCTTGTTACAAACTCGCAATCATACTTTCTGTACGGAACATACAGTTACACTTTGGCAGGGCTAATTGCCTTTGTAATGCTTCTGTTTGACGGAATGTCGGGCTTCAGTCTTCCTGCCGTCGGAATTTCCGCTCTCGGCGCCGTTTCGCTCGCCGTCAGCCTGTTCTGCAGCATTGAGGCGCTCAAAAGCGGCGTAATGGTTCTCGCCGCAATGGCCGGCTCGGCAGGACTTCTTCTCCCGTGTATTGCAGGAATTTTCATGTTTAACGAGCCTATGAAGCCTATGCAGTTTATCGGAATCGCACTTCTCATTTTTTCCGGATGGCTTTTAATCGGTTATTCAAAAGAGCAGACAGGCAGCTTTACGCCGAGAACACTGCTTCTTCTAATCGGAAGTATGCTTTCCAATGGTTCGGTCATGCTCGCACAAAAGATGTTTTCGAAATATCTGCCCGACACCAGTGTTTCAATCTTCTCGTTTTTGACATTCGGTCTTATCGGAATAGGAATGTTTATCGGTCTTGTTCCGTCGCTTCTCAGTCAGAGCGGCAGAGCCAAAATTGCGGCAGTTCCAAAGCCTGTTTTTTTGTACGGTACAATTTCGTCAATCATTCTGCTTGCCATCAATCAGCTTGCAACGCTTGCGGGACGCAATGTTCCCTCGGCAATCATGTTCCCGATAAACGACGGCGGAGCAACGATAATAACGGCGATTACGGCGGCAATTTTCTTCAAAGAAAAGCTCACCGTTCGCAGTGTTTGCGGACTGATTCTCGGAATAGGTTCGCTCATAGTAATCAATCTTTTCGGATAAAAAAGCACACCTCAAAAGCATCATACTTTTGGGGTGTGTTTCGATTTTATACAATTTATAATACTTTTTTAAGATATTGACCCGTATATGAGCCTTCGACAGCCGCAACCTCTTCGGGAGTTCCTACGGCAATAATATTGCCGCCCTTGTCGCCGCCGTCGGGGCCGAGATCAATAACATGATCCGCCGTTTTAATAATATCAAGATTATGCTCTATTACAAGTACCGTATTGCCCTTGTCAACAAGCTTCTGCAAAACCTCAATAAGCCTGTGAACATCGGCGGTGTGAAGTCCCGTCGTCGGCTCGTCAAGGATATAAATCGTCCTGCCTGTTGCAGGCTTTGCAAGCTCGGTTGCAAGCTTAACTCGCTGTGCCTCGCCGCCCGAAAGCGTCGTCGCAGACTGTCCGAGCTTCACATATCCGAGACCGACCTCGAACAAGGTCAAAAGCTTTTTATGAATTTTCGGCACTGCGGAGAAAAAGTTCACCGCCTCCTCAACCGTCATTTCAAGCACATCATAAATATTCTTACCCTTATACTTGACCTCAAGCGTTTCACGGTTATATCTTGCTCCATGGCAAACCTCGCACGGAACAAAAATATCGGGCAGAAAGTGCATTTCAATCTTCATGATTCCGTCGCCCTGACAGGTCTCACAGCGTCCGCCCTTGACGTTGAACGAAAATCTGCTTGCCGTGTATCCCCTGCTCTTTGCGTCAGAGGTCATTGCGAATAGCTCGCGGATATCGTTAAAAACGCCTGTGTATGTCGCCGGATTCGATCGTGGCGTTCTGCCTATCGGCGATTGGTCAATGTCAATGACCTTGTCCAGGCTTTCAATGCCGAGCATTTCCTTATGCTTGCCGGGGAAGCGCTTTGCGCCGTTCAGCTCCTCGGCAAGACGTTTATAGATAATTTCGTTTACAAGCGAGGACTTGCCCGAGCCCGAAACGCCCGTTACGCAAACAAATTCGCCGAGCGGAATTTTAACATTTATATTATTAAGATTATTTTCTGCGGCGCCCCTGACTTCAAGGAACTTTCCGTTACCCTTTCGTCTTTTCTGCGGCACGGGAATTTTCTTCCTTCCGCTGAGATACTGACCCGTTATCGACTTCTCACAGTTCATTATATCCTGCGGCGTACCCGCACAGACTATCTCGCCGCCGTGAATTCCCGCACCGGGTCCGACATCGACAATGTAATCCGCCGAAAGCATTGTTTCCTCATCATGTTCAACAACTATCAGCGTGTTACCGAGGTCACGAAGTTCCTTGAGTGTGTTCAGCAGCTTATTGTTATCCTTCTGATGCAGTCCTATGCTCGGCTCATCGAGGATATAAAGAACGCCCATAAGTGACGATCCTATCTGTGTCGCAAGCCTGATGCGCTGACTTTCACCGCCGGAAAGTGTTCCGGAGCTTCTCGTCAGCGTAAGATAATCAAGGCCTACGCTGGCAAGAAATTTCATTCGGCTTTTAATTTCCTTGATAATCGCATCGGCAATCATCATATCTCTCTTTGAAAGCTTCAATTCATCAAGAAATGCAAGTGCCTCTTTGATTGACTTGCTGCAAAATTCGTAAATATTTATTCCGCCGACAGTGACAAAAAGACTTTCTTTTTTCAGTCTTGCACCGCCGCACTCGGGGCACTCAACCGCTGTCATAAGCTGCTCTATCTCGTTGCGTGAATACTCGCTTGTCGTTTCGGCATAGCGGCGTTCAATATTGTTGATAATGCCCTCAAAGTCCTTCATGTAGGTGCCTTCGCCGTAAACGCTCCTGCGCTGCATCTTTATTTTTTTGCCGTCAGTGCCGTACATAATAACCTTTTTTGCCTTTTCGGGCAAATCCTTATACGGAACATCGAGCGAAAAATTATATTCCTTAGCCAATGCTTCAAAGTACATCATTGCAATTGTTCCGCCGTCGGCAGCCGACCAGCCCGAAGCCTTGATAGCGCCCTGACGAATCGAAAGCTTCGGATCAGGCACAACAAGCTTTTCGCTAACCTTCATAAAAATTCCCAGACCGCTGCACTTTTGGCAGGCACCGAACGGGTTGTTAAAGCTGAACATTCTCGGGTTAAGCTCCTCAACGCTGACACCGTGCTCAGGGCAGGCATAGTTCTGAGAGAACATAATCTCCTCGCCGCCGATAACGTCAATTATAATAAGCCCCTTTGAAAGGCCTGCCGCCGTCTCAACGGAATCGGAAAGACGGCTTCTTATCTCGTCCTTTATAACGAGTCGGTCAACAATAACCTCAATATTGTGCTTTTTATTCTTCTCAAGCTTTATCTGCTCCGAAAGGTCATACGTTATTCCGTCAATTCTCACTCTCACAAAGCCGCTCTTGCGAACACCGTCAAGCTCCTTGACATACTCACCTTTTCTGCCGCTGACGATCGGAGAAAGTATTTGAATTTTTGTGCCCGATTCAAGCTCCATAATTCTGTCAACGATTGTATCCACGCTCTGACGGGAAATTTCTCTTCCGCAGACGGGGCAGTGAGGTATACCGACCCTCGCATAGAGCAGTCTCAGATAATCATATATTTCCGTAACCGTTCCGACCGTGGAGCGCGGATTTTTTGATGTTGTTTTCTGGTCAATCGAGATCGCGGGCGAAAGTCCCTCAATGTAGTCAACCTTAGGTTTCTCCATCTGTCCGAGGAACTGCCTCGCATATGACGAGAGCGATTCAACATAGCGGCGCTGACCCTCGGCATAAATCGTGTCAAAGGCAAGCGAAGATTTGCCCGAGCCCGAAAGCCCTGTAAAAACCACAAGCTTGTCCCTCGGAATTTCAACGTCAACATTTTTCAGGTTGTGCTCGCACGCACCCTTTACTATCAATTTATTCTGTCGCATTACTTTTCCTCTCTCAACTTGTTTATGCGGTCACGCAGATATGCCGCATGTTCAAATTCAAGTATCTTCGCCGCCGCTTTCATCTCGGCGGTGAGCTGTTTAATCATCTGTTCCTTCTCGGCACGGCTCATGCGCTTATGAGATTTTTCGTTCTTTGACGACGAGATTTCAAGAATGTCTCTTACGTCCTTTTTAATGGTCTTAGGCACAATTCCGTGTTCTTTATTATATTTTTCCTGCTTTTCACGTCGACGCATAGTCTCCTTGATTGCGCGTTCCATCGAGTTTGTTACAACATCGCCGTACATAATAACCTTTCCGTTTGCATTTCTTGCGGCTCTGCCTATCGTCTGAATCAGCGAGGTTTCGCTCCTCAAAAATCCTTCCTTATCTGCGTCAAGTATCGCAACAAGCGACACCTCGGGAATATCAAGACCCTCTCTCAAAAGGTTGATTCCGACAAGCACATCAAACTCGCCCAGTCGCAGATCACGAATAATCTTCATTCGCTCTATCGTATCGACATCATAGTGCATATAGCGCACCCTGATGCCGAGGTTTTCAATGTAATCCGTCAAATCCTCAGCCATTTTCTTGGTGAGCGTCGTAACAAGCACACGCTCGCCATTTTCTATTCTCATGTTAATTTCAGATATGAGGTCGTCAATTTGACCGTCGGTCGGGCGCACGGAAATCTCGGGATCGAGCAAGCCCGTAGGTCTGATAACCTGTTCGGCAATCTGCACGCTCTTTTGTCTTTCAAACTCTCCCGGAGTTGCGCTTACAAAAATCTTCTGCCCGATTTTATTATAGAATTCGTCAAAGGTCAGCGGTCTGTTGTCGTAAGCAGAAGGAAGCCGAAATCCGAAATTGATAAGGCTGTCCTTTCTTGATCTGTCGCCGCCGTACATGCCCCTGACCTGTGGCAGCGTAACATGAGATTCGTCGACAAAAAGAATAAAATCGTCCGGGAAATAATCAAGCAATGTGAACGGAGGTTCACCCGGTTTTCTGCCGGACATTATTGCAGAATAGTTTTCGATACCCTTACAAAAGCCCGTTTCACGAAGCATTTCAATATCGTATTCCGTTCTCTGCTTAATACGCTGAGCTTCAATCAGCTTACCCTCGGACTGAAAGACCTTGACCTGCTCCTCCATCTCGGAATAAATCTGAGTTATCGCCTTTTCCATCTTCTCGGGCGAAACAACGTAATGCGAAGCGGGATAAATCGCAACATGAGAAAGCACGTTTTTCACCTGACCCGTCAGGGCGTTTATCTCACTTATACGGTCGATTTCATCTCCGAAAAACTCAATTCTAAAAGCATTTTCATTAGAATAAACAGGGAATATCTCAACAACGTCACCCTTGACCCTGAATTTATTACGGGTGAAGCTGATGTCGTTCCGCTCGTATTGAATTTCAATCAGTTTTTTTATAAGATCATCACGGTTCTTCTCCATACCCGTTCTCAGCGAAATAACCATGCTTCGGTAATCAATCGGGTCGCCGAGGGAGTAAATGCAAGAAACGCTGGCAACAATGATAACGTCCCTGCGCTCGGAAAGCGCCGAGGTTGCAGAGTGGCGAAGCTTGTCTATCTCGTCATTTATCGCCGAGTCCTTTTCAATATAGGTATCCGTCGTCGGGATATACGCCTCGGGCTGATAATAGTCGTAATAAGAAACAAAATACTCAACTGCATTCTTCGGGAAAAACTCCTTGAATTCTGAGCAGAGCTGAGCGGCAAGGGTCTTGTTATGAGCCAGCACAAGAGTCGGTCTGTTTACCTTTTCAATAACCTTCGCCATGGTGAAGGTCTTACCCGATCCCGTTGCACCGAGAAGCGTTTGCTCCATATATCCTTTTTTTAGTCCTTGAGTCAATTCTTCAATTGCCTGCGGTTGATCGCCCATCGGTTCAAAAGGTGAAACAAGTTCAAAATGATCCATTGCCAAGCCTCCTGCCCTTATTATAATCGTACCGTTTTATTATAACATAACAATTTTAAAAAAGAAAGAGTTTGAGCCTCACTTTTCGTACAAATGTTTGGTAATTCTGCAAAAAAAGACCTCCCAAAACTGAGAGGCCTTTTTATCTATATTCTATTACAGCATACTTTCAAGTGTGACCGAGTCAAAATACTCATTTGTCATGTCGTTAAATTTCTCCCAAAGAGGCAGAGTTTTGCAGTCCTTTTTTCTCGGACATTCCTCTGCGTTACACGAAAGGCAAGCAACGGGAGCGAGGTCACCCTCTGCGGCACGTAGTATCTCCCCTGCCGTGTATTCGCTCGGAGATCTTGTCAGCTTATATCCGCCGCCCTTGCCGTGAACGCCTTCAACAAAGCCGTTCCTGACGAGCGAAGGCATGATCTGCTCCATGTATTTTTTTGAGATACCCTGCCTTGCAACAACGTCCTTCATCGGGATATAGCCCTCGTCCCTGTGCTCAGCAAGGTCAATCATAACCCTTAGTGCATATCTTCCTCTTGTTGAAATCATTTTAACAACCTCGTAATATTATTCAAAAAGTGCAGTTGAGAGATATCTGTCGCCTGTGTCCGGAAGCAGTGCAACAATCGTCTTGCCCTCGTTCTCCTCACGCTTTGCAAGCTCGATTGCCGCATATACGGCTGCACCTGCCGAGATACCTACAAGCACACCTTCGCTGCCGATAAGCTTGCCTGTTGCGAATGCATCCTCATTTGATACAGGGATAATCTCATCATAAATTTTTGTGTCAAGAACATCGGGAACAAAGCCTGCACCGATACCCTGAATCTTATGTGAGCCTGAAACGCCCTGTGAAAGAACCGGCGATGAAAGCGGCTCAACGGCAACAACCTTGACCTCGGGCTTCTTCTCCTTGAGATATTTACCAACACCTGTAACGGTTCCGCCGGTGCCTACGCCTGCAACAAAGATATCAACCTCTCCGTCGGTGTCCTCAAAGATTTCGGGACCTGTGGTCTCATAGTGAGCCTTCGGGTTCGAGGGATTGACGAACTGACCCGGGATGAAGCTGTTCGGATATTCCTTTGCAAGCTCATCGGCCTTAGCGATTGCGCCTTTCATGCCCTTTGCGCCCTCTGTCAGAACAAGCTCTGCGCCGTATGCCTTGATAAGTCTGCGGCGTTCCTCTGACATCGTTTCGGGCATTACAATGATAATTCTGTATCCTCTTGCCGCCGCAACAGCCGCAAGACCGATACCCGTGTTGCCGCTGGTCGGTTCAATGATTACCGAGCCTTCCTTAAGCTTGCCCGCAGCCTCAGCGTCGTCAATCATCTTCTTTGCGATTCTGTCCTTGACCGATCCTGCCGGGTTAAAATACTCAAGCTTTGCAAGAATCTTTGCCTTGAGTCCGTATTTCTTTTCAATATGTGTGAGTTCAAGAAGTGGGGTTTTTCCGATAAGCTGATCTGCTGATGTATAAATCTTTGACATAATAATTATCTCCTTAAAACTAAATATTAAATACCGTAAACTTGTTTTAGATAAAAGAAAATATCAGCTCATACATCGTCCGAATCTGATGTTATTTCTAAGCATTTTGCCGTAAATAAATCTCACAATATCACTTCCTAAAAAAATAACCGAAAAGCCTGGGAGCCTTCCGGTGTTTCGACTGAATAAGTTTAATCAAAACTTAACCGACGGCATGACAACAAGAGCGCACATACAGCACTCATTACACATTGAACAAGCGTTAAATGACTTTCTCATTGTCAATTCCTCCGTTTCTTACGTCGTTTTCTTTATGTTGGTGATATAATAACACTATTTACCTACTTTGTCAATAGGTAATTAGAAATTTTTTCAGATTTTTTTCAAAAATTCTTCCTTGTTCTCACGGATATAATCCGCCGCCGACTTGCAGATTTCATTTTCCTTAGCGTCCATAAGGCTTTTAAACTCTGCGTCATACTTTGCCAAAAGCTCGTCATCAACCGACGTAGTCTCGTCGTTATCGTCAAGCATTATGAATTCCTTATTGAATATTTCCGAGAATTCACCGCCGATCGCCTCATTGACCGCTGCCCTTGAAGCGGAAAGAAGCGGTTCACCGTTTGAACGAAAGAATTCCGAGAGCTTGTTCTTGCTGTCCTCAAAAACATAGCCGAGGCAGTAAACATTCTTTTTAACGTCGGAAAGCTCCATAAAAGCCTCAGTCATGTTTGACGCCTTTTCAAGCTTCATTTGAATATTGGCACACATACCTACAATCAACCTGTAATCGTCCTTTTCGGGAAGAAACGTTGTTTCGTCGGGATTCCTGAACTCGTTTCTCAGTGCCTTTTCTCTTTCAAGGTCGGCGATAATGCGTTCTCTTTCTTCGTTTCTCTTTTTGCCCGAAACAATGGCCTTGTACCAAACAAAAATTGTCAGGGCAATCAAAAGCACAAGCACAGCTCCTATCCACGGGTGCTGCGCAATGTATTGGAACATACTCATTTTTAAAATCCTTCTTTCTATTATATTTTTATATTTTTAAGTAGTTTTTTATAAACTTTGCTTTGCAAAAATTACCGGCTTTGAAATATTTTATACAGTCAAAACACTTTGAAGTTACATTATAGCGAAACCTATTTTAGATTGAATTAAAATTGTTCACAGTGCATTTTGCAGCTTGGGAGCTGTACAATCTATTAGCGAGAGATTTTTTCGTTAGACAGTTCAAACTCCTTGCGAGCTGCATTATTGCGAAACCTATTTTAGATTGAATTAAAATTGTTCACGGTGCATTTTGCAGCTTGGGAGCTGTACAATCTATTTAGCGAGAGATTTTTTATTAAATAAACGTCAAAACACTTTAAAGCTGCATTATAGCGAAACCTGTTTTTAGATTGAATTAAAATTGTTCACGGTGCATTTTGCAGCTTGGGAGCTATACAATCTATTTAGCGAGAGATTTTTTCGTTAGACAGTTCAAAGTTCTTGCGAGCTGCATTATAGCGAAACTTGTTTTAGATTGAATTAAAACTGTTCACAGTGCATTTTGCAGCTTGGGAGCTGTACGTGTGTACTGCCCCAAGGGAAAAATGTGCTGTGGGCGATTTTAATCAATCTAACAGTGCTTTGTAGATGTCGCCTTTTTTATACCCCGACAGCTTTGCCGTCTGTTTCGCAGCTTCGCTGACACTCATGCCGCTTTCAACGCTGTGACGGGCGCACTCTATAGCCTGATCGAGAGTCATTTTATCTTCGGCTTTCTCGGATTCTGCGCCCTTGATGACAAGAACTATTTCTCCTTTGATGCTGCCGTCGGCATACTTCTCAACGGCTTCGTCAAGCGTTGTTCGGATAACCTCCTCGTGAATTTTCGTGATTTCACGGACTATTGCGATTTCACGGTTTCCGAAGACTTTGTTCATGTCATGGAGCGTTGCGCCCAGCTTGTGCGGCGCTTCATAAAAAAGCATGGTTCTTGTCTCCTTCTCGAGTGAGAGAAGATGCTCACGGCGACTCGGCTTGTTCACGCTGAGAAATCCCTCAAAGGTGAAGCGTCCGGACGGAAAGCCGGAAAGCGCAAGTGCAGTCGAAAAAGCACACGGACCGGGGACGGATTCAACCTCCACGCCCCTGTCATGGCAGAGGCGTACAAGATCCTCACCCGGATCTGAAATAGCAGGCATACCTGCGTCGGTCACAATTGCACCATTTTCACCCGCAAGGATTCGCTGAACGATAAGCTCGCCGTGTTCCTTTTTATTGTGTTCAAAATAACTTATCATGCTCTTTTTTATGCCGAAATGATTGAGCAGTTTAAGTGTCACTCTTGTATCTTCGGCGGCGATAAAGTCAACCTTTTCAAGTGTTTCAACCGCACGCGGCGAAAAATCACCGAGATTGCCTATCGGAGTTCCGACAACATATAGCTTACTCATTTAACGTTCTCCTTATATTCACCGTAGATATCGGTTACTTCCTTTGAAAGCTCGCCGTCCTCACCGTACATTATCAAAAGCGGATCAACATTCATGAACGGCTTGCCTCCCTTCCTGCCCTCAATAAGAAACAGCCAGGGACGGGTGTACGGCGTTTTTGTGACAAGGCGAAGCCGCTTAGGCTCAATTCCGTTGTTTTTCATTGCAAAAATTGTGTCGCTGAGTCTCTCCGGACGGTTGCACATACAAAGTCTGCCGCCGAAATTCAGCAGAAATGCCGCCGCAGAACAGATATCGTCAAGCTTACATTCTACCTCATGCCTTGCTATAAGCTCGGCAGGTGCAACGCTTTTTATGCCGCTGTCCGCCGCCTTATACGGAGGGTTCATTGTAACAACATCCATTGAAGCATGAGAAAGAACCGATTTTATGTCCTTGAGATCATGTTTTATCGGCGTGACCTTCTCTTCGACCGAGCTTTTGTGAACAGATTCGCAGGTCTGTAAATATCCCCTCTCCTGCAATTCAACTGCGGTTATTTCTTTGGCGCAGTTATTTCTGCACCAGAGCATAGGAATTATTCCGCAGCCCGTGCCGAGATCGCACGCCTTTTCATTGCGCTTCGGTGAAGCAAAATCGGCAAGCAGAACAGCATCCGTGCCGAAGGTATGCTCCTTTGATACGGCAACATATATGCCCGAGCCGAGAAATTCATATTTATAATCGGACACATCATTGCCCCCATTCAGTAATAATAATACATATTATACAACGTAAACAGCGCCGTGTCAAAGGTAACGGCGCTGTTTCTGCTTTATTTTATTCTGTTTACGATAATTATTGCCGCTCCGAGCACAACGAGAACAACACCTGTTGCACGGTTCAGCGTTTTTGCCGAAACCTTGTTGGCGATCAGCGCCGCAATGAGAGCAAAGACAAGGGTGCTGCTTACGCATGTAATAAGTGCCACGGGATCGGGCGCACCGCCTATCGCAAAGTGGCTGACAGAGCCGGTCAGAGCTGTTGCCGCCATAATAAATACGCTTGTGCCGACGGCTGTTTTAAGCTCATAGCCGAGCACTGTTGTGAGAACAAGAAGCATCATCATTCCGCCGCCTGCACCGATAAAGCCGCAGATAAATCCAACCATAGAGCCGCAAATCACCGAGCGAATCGCCTTTTGCTTCGCAGTGGCATTTTGCAATCTCGCTTTTGGTGCAACAACGGGTTTAACGATGAATTTAATTCCTAACAGAAGGGTCATAAACACCGAAAAACTACCCATGGTCGTTTTCGGCACAATGCTCGCAACGTAGCTACCGACAAGCGTAAAACAGAGCACCGAAAACATCATGATAAGACCGTTGCGGATATCAAGGTTTTTATTTTTACCGTAAGTATAAGCCGAAACGGCACTTGCAAGAACATCGCTCGCCAAGGCAATTCCGACGGCAAGGTAAGAGTCCATATCAAGAAATGTGATAAGCATGGGGCTTATTACTGCGGCGGCACTCATTCCGGCAAAGCCGGTGCCCAAGCCTGCCCCGATACCAGCAATAATACAGATTATAATTTTAAAAGGCATTATGCTTCCTCCCGATCGAACAAATTTGTGTTCTCAAGTATTTTTTCATTCACTCTTTCAAAGATTTCCTCTTCCTCAGGGGAAATTCCGCTTTTCAGCGTAGAAATAAATCTTTCCTGCATTACCCTGCCGTCGGAAATTATATTTTGTGCAAATTCAGTCGGCACAAGACGGCGAATTCGCCTGTCCGAGATATCGTCCGTACGGATTAAATATCCTTTTTGAATAAGCGTTTCTACCGCAACGGAAGCAATTCCGCTCTTGATTCCCCTGACAGCGCAAATGTCCCTCGCCGTATTATTCTCGGGATTGTTCGCGCAGAACATCAGAACGTCAAAGCATGATTGATTTATTCCGTACTTTTTGCACAAAGGCTGTGAAAGCTCGCTGTAAATATTCGCCAGCTTCTTCCCAACAGCTATCATTTTTATCGCAGTCATAGCGTCCTCCAAATTGTCTAATATTAGAATTTCTATTATTATATCATTATGATCCGCTATTGTCAAGTAAAAAGTTCCCGCGTAACTCACGGTTTACAAATTTTACCGTCAGTTGCTGTTTATACCAAAATAAAAAATATATAATAATGCTACATTCGCGAAAATTACAAGTCCTCTTTTGAGTAAATCAAAACACAAAGGAGGATGATTTATGAATTTTAAAAGACAAGGCTTTTGGAAAGGTAAAAAAATGGTTGTAACGGATATCGGAAAACGAATTCGGCTTGCTCGTGAGATTGCAGGATTCACTCAGGAAAATCTCGCGGAGGCAGTCGATGTTTCAAGAACGGCCGTTTCACGATGGGAAAGTGGAGATATTGTTCCAAATTTGCAGCACATAGTTGACATAGCGATGTTGCTTAACGTCAGCACGGATTACCTGCTCGGTGTCCGGCGCTCCGACGAAAACACGCTGCCCGAACTATCCGAAAAAGCTGTATTTGCTCTTGCCAATTTTATAAAGGAGGTTAAGAAATAATAGAATTGAATTAACGCAAAAATCATTAAAACTATTAAATAATAAGGAGACATTAAAATGATTTGTTCAAGATGCGGAAAAGAGTTTAACGGTAAATTTTGCGAGCACTGCGGAGCACCCGCTCCGAGCACTGCGGCACCAACCCCCGGTACATACCCTACCGAACCTACGCCGACCAAGAAAAAGAAAAAACCGATTTATAAAAGATGGTGGTTTTATGTGATAGTTGTCATCGCCGCAATCGCGGTTATCAGCTCAATTTCAGGCAATAAATCGGAAAAGATCAAATGGGACGACATAATTTTAAGTGAGCAATTGCCCGAGCCGCCTAAGAAGAATGGCAAGATTAACGATAATACCGCCGAAGCACTTTCGGTTGAAATTTATAAAATTTCCGACAAGCAGTTTAACAATTACGTTGAAGCCTGCAAAGCAAAAGGTTTCACGGTTGATTCCGAATCGGACTACTCCAGTTCATACGATGCATACAACGCCGCGGGATACAAATTGAGCCTAGGTTATTACGGCAGTAGAGACCAAATGGAAATAGAATTGGAAAAGCCAATAGAAATGTCCGCTATTACATGGCCTACCAGCAAGGCAGGCAAGCAGCTTCCCGCTCCCAAATCCACAACCGGAAAGTTTAGCTACGAAAACGATGACGGCTTCTCCGTTTATATCGGAAACACGAGCAAAGACGATTACAACAGCTATGTAAAAGCTTGCTCCGATAAGGGCTTTACGGTTAATTATAATAAGGACGACAACTTTTATGACGCTGATAACAACGCAGGCTGGCACGTTTCGATCAAATATGAGGGCAACAATATTATGAGCATTGATATTGACGCTCCGAGTGAAAGCAGCACGGCTCCGTCAGCTTCTGAAGACACAACAAAGCCTGCCGAATCAAAACCGGCTCAATCAAAACCTGCCAAGACAGCCAATAACGACTCAGACATGGTTGACGGAATGCACCGTGATTTCAAGGAAGCAATGGACAGCTATGAGGAATTCTTTGACGAGTATGTTGCATTTATGAAAAAATATGAAAATTCTGATAACCCGATGTCCATGTTTTCCGATTACACAAAGTTTATGTCACAATACTCTGAAACAATGCAGAAGCTTGACGAATGGAAAAGCAAAGATCTCAACACAAAGGAAGCGGCTTATCTTCTCGATGTAACCAACAGAATAAACAAGAAGCTTCTTGAAGTTGCCGAATAAAAACTTATATCAGAGCAGTTGCACTTAATTGTGTAACTGCTTTTTTCTTGACAAAAAGCACAACCCCCGAACCTTTTTGAGATTCGGGGGTGTTGTTATGCTGTTTGGGTTGTCTGTCTGTTTGAATCAGTGTCCCGTCAGAGTGGCTGTGCCTTCTCTGTTCCAGCCTGATTCAAATTTGCCGGCTACGGTGTAGTTCTGTCCCGAATAGAGTCTTGCATTTACA